>Ga0100391_1000233_pt1 | contig 67976 bp, 42 predicted proteins | sample CryGeymeta201515_FD_81541 | JGI IMG/M metagenome (GOLD analysis project Ga0100391, IMG submission 81541) | Groundwater microbial communities from Crystal Geyser aquifers in Utah, USA - Crystal Geyser metaG 2015-15 | ecosystem: Environmental > Aquatic > Deep subsurface > Groundwater | place: USA...
ATGTATCGTTTTTTGTTTATTCGATCTAGTTCTTTCAGAAGAATATTCCAAATCATCATCCGAATCGGATCGATCATTTTTATATTGATTCTTGTTTTTTCTTGTTTTTTGACTGACATAATTTATCCTCTTTGCTGATTCTCGCGGCATGTCCTGATACAGATTGTGTCTCGCGTGATTATTTTTAGGTGGGGTGTATTCTTCGTTCTCTTCGGAATCATAATCAGAATAATGGTTGTTGATTGTATTTTTTTCAATGTACTTTTTTGGTTTGTTGTATGGTTTCACATCATGGGAATCGTTGTGTTTTTTTGGTTCTATTTTTTCGCTCTCGATCGAACTAAGATGGATAGATGGTAGTTTAAAATTTTCCATGTCAGCCATTTGTTTTTTTGTGTGAGACTTTGTATTTTTAAAATGGTGATGGTTATTATTTTTTTTTGTGATGGCACACTTTTATTTTGGAGTTAAATAAATAAAATATTTGTCTGAATCAACACTACAAACTACAACGAACAAAAAAACAACGACAATTTTTTTGGACAAAGACATGAACGCATTCAACAACAAACAAAATGTGTTGCTTCTAACATTATTTTTCTTGATCATTGATTTTGTATTTTTAATGTACATTTCAACGGGAATAAACAACAAATCCTCCAGCACGTTGCCACGAGAGAAAAACACAAAAAACATAAAAATCATAAATCAACCATACAACAATAGAATCACATCGCTCGAACAAAATACAATGTTTCTCAGGGATTTGACAACAACGATCATGAACAACATGGAAAACAGGCTTGGTGATCAATCGGATCAATTAGAACACCGAATCAATCAATTTATTACTCAAATGAATTCAAAAACAGAAAACAAGGAAACGCAACACAAAAAAACAAAAATAAAAAATCGTTGCGCCACTCACATTGTTTCAATCAAAAAAATAAGGGACTTTTGTGTTTATAGTTCCACTCCAAACACATTTAATTTTCAAAGTTTTGAAAATGTTCAACGTGTAAAAAATACCCCGATCTCGACTTATGCAATAGAAAACAGGGATCATGGTCAAAAAATAGTATCCTTTTGTTTCAAAATGAAAAGTGAGAGACGCAATTTGGAAGAGATATTAAACGCGGAGAACCCTGGATGCGCGCAATTGTACATGACAAAAATGGATTTTGATCCTTCTGATAAATTCAATCAAAGAAATGACTGGAATGAAAAGTACAATGAATTGTTGGATTTATTGAAGGATGCGTTGAATTTCATGAAAAGTATCGATTTCTCGTTGTATTTCAAAATGTTTTGGGATAATATTCACACTCAAGTTGTAATCAAAATCAAGCCATATTTAATTCGCGTGGAGGATGGTATGTGTGAATGGATGGAAGTGTTTTTAATGTTTTGTTTTATAAAAAAAATATCACGAACGAATAAATTATTTATGAGATAGTAATTGGATCAAAAACACACCAATAAAAAGTGTGTTGTTGTTTTGTTTTTTTAGTGTTGATTTATATTTTGATTTGCTTAAAAATAAAAAACAAGTATACACAACAAATATAAGCTATTGAATTCGATTGTCGTTCGCACATACATTTTTTTTTTCAATACTCGCTTTAGGCTTATCACATGTCAACAAAACAACAACTAGACAGCATATTCAAAAGTAGCACTTCGGAAATGATGCCCAATACGAAATCCAAATACACATCGTCCAAATCAGCAAAACCAAAAAACGATGAACCAATGGACATACAAAACGAATTTGACAACGAGTTTGAAGATTTTGAAAATGAATCCACTGAAGATTTGGAGACACAACAAGTCGCTCCCCCAAAAACCGCTTCCATGAGAAAAACTGGCATGCCAACATACTCTAGTAAATCAAATCGTGGAACCATGTCCACCGCAGCGAGAACAAGAAACGCAATTCCTATCCCAATGACCAGCCAGAACACTCCTGTTATGAATGATGATGAACAACTAGATCAAGAGATGATCGACATTGACGACATCATCGAAGATGACACTATTAATAGAATGAAAACATCTACCTCTAATCGTATTGTAACAAACCCTAATCGATCTATGACTGCATCCATGGCTGGATCAATGTATGCACCAAAATCGCTTTCGAAAACTGCTGGTAGAAATATGAGCTACAGAAATCGATCAAACATGACAAAGATTCAACCAATGATGGACGATCCATTCTCTCAACCAGACAGAAGAGTATCTTTCCTCGAACAATTTGAAGAAGACGATATTGAAGAAAAACAATTGAAATCTTTCCAAACTTCAACAAACAATGTTTCCAACAACATGTACCAAGACGAAGCAGAACCTGATGTTCAATTGGAAGAAATTGAAAAAACAACCAAGAAAAAATCAAGCAAAAAGTATTTGCTAAAATATGGCGTCGTTGCAATTTTAGTTGTTGTTATTGCTATCATTTTGATTGCGATCATATATTTGATTTACATGTTTGTAAACAATAACACCATAAACTTGTTTGGTTTCAGATTGGGCGATGATAGTTCAGGTACAGACGGAAATTTAGTTGTTGAAGTAAGAAATGAAAACAGAAACAGACAACGAAGAGAAGCAGAACAAAATCCAGCAAACGATTTATCACAAACAAACCCAGGATCAACTGTCATCAACAGAGTAAACAACAAAATCAATAGACAAGTCGAAGGAAGTTCCCCTTTTATTGCGCTCAACACAGTAGCAACAGAAGATGTAAATCAAAATGCTCCTTCAGGTTTCATTGTTAGAAGAAGTAGAAGATAAAAAAAAATAAATCTATGTTTTTATTGTGATTTAACTACTGCATGATTCACAATCAGGGTTGTCTCTTCTGCAAACTAACGAATCATTTTTTTGAGATTCATTTGAATCAATAGACAAGTCTCTTGCACTAATGTCCATTTCACATTTGGTATAATATCTTCCCTTCATTTCGTTTTCCCACATGTACATGTCAACATCTCTCAACATCGAGGGATCATTCTTTGGAAGGTACACATTGATACTTTGGTGTTGACATACGAAGATCGCCCTATCTACACACAAACTCAAAACTCGGAACACATCCATTTCATGCACCGTTTTGTAAATTTCACGAATCATTTTTGGGTATTTTGTGTTATTTTGTATGGAACCTTTGTGTTTCATCAAATAATCTGTCATTTCTTTGGTTCCCAGATTTGGAACCGATCTTTTCAAATCATAAAACATGAATTCATTCATAACAGTGAACGATCCCGATAGTACTTCTCTCACCAAAACATTTTTGACTCGTGGTTCGAAACATTCAGGATTTCCCAAAAGCTGACTCGTACTAGCTGTAGGCATCAATGCAATCAACAAACTGTTGATCATACCGTATTGGTTTATCTTTTGTCTGAGTTCGTTCCAATTTGGAGCATACTCCTTGAACGATCCCAATTTGAAGCAGTTCTGGTCTTTCCTGGTGTCTTTGAATCTGTACCATGAGTCTTTTGTCTTTTTGTATGCCATATATTTGTCAGTTTTCAATTTTTTGTCTCCTGAAAATTTTGCCATAACCTTGGAAATGTCATTTGGATCTTTTATTCCCCACATGTCAAACTGAAATTCCCCATTATCCATAGGACTTCCCTTGAACGATTCATATGAACTCTCATACTTTCCCTTTCCTGTTCTGGTTGCTATTTCTTTTGAAATATTGCAACTTTCATCCAATGCACTGTAATACATGCATGATGATATGTAATAGTTGAGAATGGTGGCTGCCTTACTTTCAAAAGGATAGCCCATCAAACAGAAAACATCTGCTAAACCTTGAACACCGATCCCAATCGGTCTATGTTTCTTGTTTGACAGTTCTCCAGAGGAGACTGGATAATAATTGTAGTCGATAGTGTTGTTGAGCATTCTGACCAAGTGTCTCGTGATTCTACTCAACATGTCGAAATCAAACCAAGGAACACAAGTCTCATAATTGCCTGATATAAATCGATGATTGATCACACATTTGTTTAATGCAACAGACGCCAAATTGCATTGACTTATTTCCAATTGCCCTTCCTTGTTTATACCATTGAACTGAATAATTTCAGTGCACAAGTTTGTATTGGTTATGGTTCCAAGGTTTTTCTGATTGGACTTTTCATTGCAAAAATCCTTTTCCATCATAAAGTAGTCTCCCACTTCCAATTGCATATTGAGCATCAAATCATACAATCGTCTAGCATCAAGCTTGAACATCGCATACCCCTCTTTCTCATAATATTCATACCTTTGTTTGAATGCGTCTCCATACAAGTCCACCAAATCAGGTGTATCATCAGGTGAAAATAATGACCACGTTCTCTTGGAATTATCGTTTTCACGAACTCTCTCCATGAATAGTTTGTTTCTCCACAAGCCGAAAAACAAATCTCTTGCCTTGTAAGAGTCTTTTCCATATTGGAATGAAAAATCGTCTTGATCCGCATCAGACAACAGTTGCTCAATGTTTGTTATTTTGTTGAGCGATTTCGCATGAGCCATCATCTCGTTGAAAATATCTAACTTTTCTTCATTTTGAGCGTTTTTCAAAAACAGAAAAGATATGATATCGTAGTGCCATGGTTCCAAATAGAAAGCTATTGCTGCCTTTCTCTTACCTCCACCCTGATCAACATACAAAGCCTTCGCATTGAAAGCCGCAAGAACAGCGTGAACACCTTTTGTCTCACCGTTTGTTCCTTTGATTCTTTTACCTCTTGCGCGCAACCTTGTGATAGAACATCCAATACCAGCAGAATTCTTTGAAAATAAGGCAATATTCTTTTCAGTGTCTTGTATTCCCTCCAGGGAGTCTTGGCTGTGGCTCGTTAATACACAACTCGAAAATTGTTGATTGTTTGAACCAGCATTAATACAAGATGCCGATCCTTGCATACAGAAGTGATCCGATAGTAATCTGTAATTTTCCAGGGCAGACTCAATATTGTCCAGGTTTTCTGCTATCGAAAGTCTCATGAAAACATGTTGTGGGCATTCAAATATATCCGATTTGTATCGATAAACATACGATTTTTGAAGCGTCTTGTAACCAAAAATGTCAATCAAATAATCTTTATCATAGTTGATTTCTTTTTGGATTGCTTCGTGATGCTCCATTACAAAATCATAATATCTCTTTGAAACAAAAGAGGAAGGTTTTCCTGAAAAAGGGTCTTTGAAGTTGTACAACATTTCTGTGTGTTGTTTGAAATCCTTGTTCATTTTCTTGTGGAACCTGTGAATCAGTAGAGCACTCGCCATGAACCTGATGTAAGGCTCATACATTTCCTTTCTGATGGAGAAATAAGTCAAGCATTTCATGGAAACAAATTCGACAAAACTGTCAACTGTAATAACATCAGTGATTCCCTGTTCAACTTTTTCAATCACATAGTCTAAAATGTATTCGATATTTTTATCGTCGTATTTTATCCTATAATGATAATCCTTGACGTAATTGTAAAACAAGCTTCTCAAACGGGTCTTCAACTTTTCTGGGTTATAAACTTCAGAATCATACAGTTTCGATATTTTTTCATTTCTTGATAGAGAGTTGTTGTTTGCAATCGAAAGCATATCTTGATGGCTGATTTTTCTTTGTTTCAAGATAACTGGTATAATTGGACTTGATTTGGAATTCACCATTGTTCCAGCGTTTTTAATCGAAGGATTTAAATTTTCAATAAACTTCATTTCTTTTTTCTGTTTTTGTTTGTTTGTTTTTTTGTATGATGGATTGTGATGTTCCTTCCAAAAAAACAATGTTTGATTTATAGGATTGGAATCTATTACAAATGAGAAACATTCAAAAATCATAGAATGTTCTTTTTTTTGAAATGGACATTCAATAAAAAAATGGCAAAAAGGATAAAACAAGTGGTGGTTATTTTTTTATTGCGTTCAACTCAAATCAATGTCTTCCCATGACAATTTTAAATCACCCAGCGTTTCTATGGGAAATTCTCTTCCCTCCGACAACTCGTTGGAATATTGACCCAGAACTTCGTAGTACTGATCATATGGTGGTTCGATTCCAAAATTTTGTTCATACTTTGGATCGAATGTTATTTTGAAAATTTCCAACAAAAAGTTTGGTATGTTGAGTTTTATTTCATCCTCCAAACAGTCTCTTATATAAGCACGGAATATGTACTTTTTTTCCAAAATCGAATCATTGTCTACTTTGTCGTTGTCTGAACTTTCCCATGGTAGTTTGCAGTTACTATTTGAAAAGTACAGTATCACATACAATATCGCCTCAATGTCGTCCATTCTGGAGGGACTCAAGTTTTTCAGTGCGTTTATGCTTGCAAATTTTGGATTTCCTGTGAATCCTTTTTGTTTGGTTTTGTGTATGTGTGTTTTGTTTTTTTGCAAGAATGATTTGGAAAGACCGAAATCAATGATCGAAACAGAGAACACCTCTTTTTTCTTGTTGAAAGAAGAATTTCCTGTTTTCTTGCTATACTCATCAATGCTCATCGATTCAAGACACATATTTGAAGGTTTTATGTCTCGGTGCACGTAACCACACGAATGCACCTTTTCAATAAGATCGAACATCTGACATGTTATAAAATAGAGAGTCTCCTCTGAGAAGAATCTGTTGCATTTGTTGAAGAGTTGTTGAAAGTTCATTTTGAAAGGTTGCATGAAAATATAGAAACATGCATCTTTTTGTTCGAATCCATATAAAGCTGGAAATCCGCACAATTCGGCATGTTGTTCGATTTGTTCATTGTCGTGATCGGTTGTTTTGGTCGATGATGCAACGTTGTTTGATGCGTCGCTTTTATGATGTCCAATGGTTTGCAACTTTTTCAAAACGACATATTCATTTTTTGCATGCTTCAAATTCTTTCTATAACAATTTTCGTGTTCAATCGATTCTGGATCATATTCACTTTCGTAATCGCCGATTATCTTTGCAATCACAACTTTATTGTTCTTTTTGTCGATGCATTTGCATACGGTGCTGAAGTTAGTTATGGAAATAGTTTCTTGGAAGATGTATCTGTCGAAGAACACTTTTTTGTTTGAGTTTGATTTTTTCAGAGCCATTTTTTTGTTTGTCATTGACATACAACAATGTTGGAACGGATGTTGTTTGTTTCGTTTGCAAAATTAAATCAATCAATCGTGATTGTTTGGTTTTATTGATCGGTGTCACAAAAAAAAAGAACTGTGATTTTCAAATTGAAAAAAAGAACAGCCGTTTTTTTATGGTTGTAATAATAAAAAAATTTTTATATTAATCACATAAAAAATCCAAATAATTTCGACAAAAAAAGAATCACTCTTTTTTGAAATCTGAGCCAACTAAACATTCAACTCGAAACTACACTTCCCACAAAAAGAAAAATGCAATCCCAACCGATTCACGTAAATAGCATGCCTTCGCAATCATCATTCATTGGTGTCAACGCAAGATTCATTCGCCCAACTGGAGCAAGAAAATTATTTTCCAGAAGACATCACAACCATTCAATGAACCATGGTGCTCATAAAAACATGGCTGCATCACATATGGATGCTACTTGCGCAAAGAAACATAAATCATCAACCACCAAGAAGATTGCTCTACTAGTGGGAGGAGTCAGTTCATATTTGCTTTTCCTAGTAATGTTATTTGCAATTTTATTTATTGCTATATTGGCTGTTTCACTAGGATATTGGTCAGGAAGAAAAATAGTGGACTACACACATAAGCATCAAGCTATAGGAGCTTTTGCACACTTGAAAGGCTCAGATATTGTAGACGCACACCACAATAGAAAACATAAATCCCACGTTGATTCTGAACCAAAAGCTGTTCCTGCTGTGAAAGCACAAAGACCAAAAGTTAGATACGAGTCGCCAAAGAGAAAATATTCTGTGAACCATCAATTGATTAAATTATACGCTTAAGAAATTAAATTGTTTCAGATCACAAATAAAAAAAATAATGTTTTTTGATTCGATTGATAAAAGTTGAAAACACTTTGTATACATTTTTTGTGAGTGTTTCTTCAAAAATAATTTTACCCAATTAAATAAACTCAAAAGACACAAACAAAATTAAACCTTTTTTTGAAAAGAAAAATAAATCGAGAAATCATGCATCAAAATAATATTTTCACGAGACAATTCGGTTCGAAACCTAGAATCCAAAACACACTTCAAAGAAATCAATATGTCGAGCCAGTACAAAATCAATATGAGCCACAACGCCAAACATTTGAATTTAGACCATCATCTAATGCGTCCAGTGGTCAGCGTTCCCATCAACCAAGTTACAACGCATCGCCTCAAACATACTCGAATGACGAATATGAACCAGGCGCACAATTGAGACCATACGGATCGAATAACCCAGTTTATGTGGATGATGATAGTAGTGATTCAGATACTGAAAGTGTTTCTGACAATTTCGAGGAATTGAATCAACAGGGAAAAGATGATGACACAGTCGAAGATGAAAGTGATCAAGATGAGAGCGACGACGAATATCAAATGCCTGTTCAATCTCGTCGAGCAATGCCATCTGCTCCAATTAATGATCCCAGATTGTACAGCAAAAATATCCCAACATCGTTGAGATTGGATGTTGATTCGGTGAGTGACGACGAAGAAATAGAATACCAGAGAAACAAACAAAAGGAGTTTGTCGTTCAGAGAGAGATTGTGAAGCGACAAATCGATAGGGAAAACTTTAGATCAAACAATTATTAAACATAATGTACTGTTTTCTTTTGAAAAAAAATAAAATACATTTCGATAGTGTTGCAAAAAATATGAAACCAAATATTCTTGTTTGAAAATAAAGAAAAAAAAGAATTGTTTTTTTTAAAAAAAAAATGTCTCTTTCAGATTTAAAGTCAGACTCTATTTTATTGAAACCCATTTTCTCACTCGATAGTGTTGAAAATAAAAACACACTAAAATGCAGTTGCATCATTGTAACAAAAAACACCATCAACCAAAAGAACATTAAACAAATTCCACTGATCACCAAAAATGAAAAAATCAAATGGAGATGGTTGTTCAATTTCGAGGGCAAGAATGTGTTCATGTGCAAGGTCGACATTGAAATGAAGTATTTTGATTACGAATGGGAGTACTCTATTTTAGATTTCAAGGAAACGATTTTCATACAAAAAGCAAACGAATTTAAAGCAAAAGTGTATTCATGCAACGGATCGGAAGACGAAGATCATGTTTCCGATCTGGACAAACACAAATCCTTCCAGCAAATAAGCAACAAAATGAGCAGTATGAAGGGCCACACATTTTTGATATCGCTCGGCGACACGTTTTATTACGATGGAATATGGGATCACATCCCAGAACTTAAAAAAGTGAACCAATATTCGGTCGACGAAAAAGCAAAATACCAACCGAGCCAAACCCTGAGAAATGAAATTATGAGATACATGTTCAATCAATCTCTGTCTGAAATGTATAGAATGCAATCGGTGATGAGCAAATCAATATCGATCATGGTGTGGGATGATCACGACTTTGGAATCAACGGGTATCACTCACATCCCTACAATTTGAGAAGATGCCCCCTGTACCAGATGATAGGATACTGCGCGGCGTTTCACTACTTTTTGTTCCAATTGAAACTCAATCCTTTGGATCATTTGATCGAAATTACAATCAATGATTTCAATTCAAAATCGTTTGGATCGGATTTTTTCCACACTGTAAAATACGATTGGAACAGAATCTATCATTTCGAGGATGTGCTCTTGTTGATGTTAGACTTGCGAGTCGATAGAACAAGATACTCCGTCATGAAATCGGATGCTCTATTTGAATTGGACGAAAAAATAAACAACATCATGACCAAGGAAAAACTAAACGGAAACATTCCCACATATTGTATCATCGGTTCTTCGGTGCCTGTTGTGTTTTTCAATGTTTCCATCATTGAAAAGATGTTTCAAAAAGTGATCAAGACGACTTCACTCTACAACAAAATGATTTCCCTGTTGCCCGTATGTTTGAAGCCTTCGAGTTGGATATCGAACTCGCTGAAAAATTATCTCACATCATTGTCCACTGATTTTGTGGATCAATGGTCTAATGAAAACCACACCAAAGAGAAAAATCAATTCTTCACGTGGATGTACAATTGTTCCAAAAAATGGAGAAACATGAAAATGATCATCTTATCGGGCGATGTACACATTCCATACATCAATCATTTGTTGCGCGTCGAGAGTGATACTATCCAGTGTGTTGAACAAGATAAAATCATTGACAAGTGGAGCGCCGAACACGTTGTAACGTCTGCATTGTCCAACAAACCCATTCCGTCTCTCTTCTCCGAAGTGTACAATATTTTGGCTAAAATGAACAACAGCTTGATCATGAGTCATCTGCATCGAAGATCGTTTGGCATGGATTGCAGAGCAGAAGACCTCGAACGATTGAATACCGATCCGAACAATATCGTTCAATATGTGGACGCGGTGGACGGGTCTTATATTTTATCGTTTTATGACAAATGGAAAAAGAATGATGGAAATTTTGAGGAAGACTATTTTATTCATGGAAATAATTTTTTGACATTGGAATTGAATTCCACAAAAAATTGGATCGATTGCCAATTGCACATGTTTGATTCGATGCGAGTTGATCAAACTCATGCTGTTTTCCATACCGAGATTCATCCAAACGCGATCTGATGGAAAAAATTATTTTTGTTCGAGGGTGTTTATTTTTAAACAGTTCGATTGATTGGTTGTTTTTAATTGATTTCAACCAAACAAATGCAAATTCAAAACAATAAATGAACATAATTTTTAATGTAGAATTTTCTATAGTGTTGCGACATTTTTGTTTTGTTCAAGTATATATATGATGAGGGCAGAAACGAGCGATACCAACTCACTACTCATATTCCAAACAAAAACAACAAATTGAAAAAAAAAACTATATCAACTGTTTGAAAATTGAAAAATACTCTGACAAAAATCACACTCACTCATTCCAAAAATAAAAATAAATAAAAATCAACCATGAGCAAAATCACAAACACCAAACTACCAATCATAGACCTATCTATCGATATTGGTTCAAGTAGAACTAAAGCTGACTACAGAAAGAAAGGAGAAAATTCGACCATCCCTGTTGTTTCTCAATCAAGTCTCGTCTATTTCGACTCCATCATATCATACAATGATGACAAGAAGGACTTCCAGTTTGACTCAGACTTCAGGGGAGACTCCAATCAAATCTACATCTTCAAAGATTTGATCCAATACTGTTTTTTGACTGTGGTTAAAATAGATTCCGTGGAATCCGATGATGAAAGTGAAGAAGCTGAAGATAAACCAAAAATTTCACAGTCACAAGAGCATGTCCCAGTCACACAAGACGATCATGACTCTATGGTAGATCAATCACAGAACAATCATCAAGAGGAGGAGGATGATGATGATGATGAAGAAGACGAAGATGAAGAAGACGAAGATGAAGAAGACGAAGAAGATGTTTTGACCAAACCGTTCGATGACTTTGTGTTTTCTAGTTTGAAGCCAATCACTGGTAAAATACACTACACCTATCAAAAAGGAAAAACAAAACTATTTTTCAAGAAATACAGCATCATGGATATATCATCCACATCAGAACCTAGACAGTTTTTTTATTGTCCTTCGTTTGAAATAACACACCACGGAAAGAAGACTCTCGTGTCCCTTTTTGAAGTATTCTTGTTTATTATAAGGAACATTATCAAGGCAACCAAGGCACGACTATTATCAAACATCATCATTGAAAATTTGGTTTTGCATTACCCTGAAATGGAATCATGTCAAATATTCTATCGATACTTGAGCAGATTCATGCGTTTTGTGTTCAACTTCGGAGAACCTGTTATAAAGATCACACTCGACAATTTTGAGAACCTCACACTCAGTCAAGATATAATCAAGGATTGCATGACCACAACAATCAAAAATGTGGTTATCGTGAACGAGTCTCATCCGTTCATCCCATCACTCATCAAGGAACACGAGAAATCGTTCCAAGTGATTGATTTGGGGTCGTACACGATTGATTCATCCATTGTTACAATTGAAACCCGAGAAAACAAAAAAGTGTTCAAAACACAAAATGTTCAATCCAAGAAAATAGGTTACTACGATCTTCTGTTCATGATTTACATGGAATGCAAGATAACCCCGATCGGAAAATCTAATATTGGAACCGATCAATTAAAGCTAATGTATCCAAGAAACAAGAACCTCAACCCCAAATACAACAAGATTACCAAGAACGATGACTCCGATTACATTATAAGTATGATTGTAGACGAGGAAAAAAGTATGCTGCGTCAAATCGGAAGGATCATTGAGTCAAACCAATCGAACACCAACAAAACCGAGTCTTTTTCAATTACAACGTCGAGTAACGTGTTGTTGTTGATTGAGCTCCCTTCCGAGGATGAATTGAAAAAAATATACAGTTCATACACTTTTAAAATAAGAGAATTCATATTCCCAGACGGAAAAGCCCAAGGTAAAATGGTTTATGTGCTTACGGGAGGTGGTTTCAGAAACAATATGATAATGAAATCGATCAAGACCATTATGGAATATAAGTACAGCATATGTGGCGAATCGGTTCAAGAAAAATATGAAATGAGGCTGTCGAGTCAATCCCTGATTCACATGAAAAACCTCTCAGAATCGATAAAATATGACTGGACAAACGACAAGCAAAACAAAGAAATTGTACTTGACTTGCTATGGCACAAACCACAGAAACAGTACATCAACGAAGAGCATGAAAGTGAGAATGATTTGATGTCTCAATTGTTTGAGACTGAACAACACGATGAAGACCAGTCCAATGAAACAACAGACTCAACAGAAATAAAGACGGCTGCTTCGGAGATTGTTTCCTTGTTCAATGATAAGGAGGAAGGCGATGAAATGGATACCACATTGTTTCAAAAGGCAATCTCTCACATCGATGAACTTGAATCTATTGAAAAGGTTGTTACTCCCTTAGTACAAGAAGAATCAAAAGGAGGCGTCGAGGAACAGATGCGGTTGGGACAAGACCCTGAAGAAATTAGCGACGAATCCGATGCAGAACAAGATGAAGGTTCTTTGTGTATGGAAGAAGCCGAACAAATGCAGGAAATAAGAAAACACAAGTTCTCCTTGTATATACCTTCTATCAACACAAAAAAGGACAATATCATCAACAAGAATTACGTCTTCAAAACAGACGATGAAGTACAATTCTCAAACAAGGAAGTGAAGATCATGGAGTTTGATTACAACAAACGATCCGACAACAGACTTTCAATCATACAGGAAAGTAAATCTTCAGCAAGTAAACATTTGATTGCAATCATTCGGTTGAAATACTTTAAATTAAAAGAAGTCATCCAAAAAGTTCACAATGAAACCAAAGTGACAAAAAACTCAATCACAGAAATAATCAATGCAATGCTCCACATCAAACAGAAAATAATCTTCAAAGTGGTGTACCAATGCACAAAGCAACAAGAAAATGATTCCTATCCACTTTTAAAAATATCCGCGAAACCTTTGTTTCAAAATGTCGCAAAACAATTGAAAACAAAAAAGAAAGTCACAATCGACAAAAGTGTTATTGGCACCGTACTCAAATCCATCAAAAACAATTTGAGGTCTGATTACACCCTCGACATACAAAACCTTGAAAACGCGCCACAATGCTTTGATTCATATCCTAAATTTTACGAACCAGTGTACCAAGATAACCAAGATGAAAAAAAAGACGCAAAGAAATACTTTGACTTGTATTGTAAGGCGTATAGAAATATAGTTCCCGATTTGTCTCGAAAGATGGACATGTTCGAAACAGAGATTGAAGATATCGGAGAAAGTAAAACTATATTGAGCGATCATTCGGAGGTAAAAGATTCATCTTCCATGTTGAAAAACATATTCGACAACCTCTCCATCGATACCCAATCAAAATGCATGCACATAGAAGATCATCACAAGGACATGGAACGAATAGACCTCTCACTTGTAAAGAACATGTTCTCCGAACCGAAGCCATTCTACATTTTTGACACGATTTCCAAAATGGAGAAACATTCTCTCGGTGATTGGTTGATGAAAGACGGTGCCAGCAGATTCAAATCGATCATAGAACTCATCGCTGACAAGATGGAAAAGAAAACGTCCAATCAAAAGAAAATGGAAAGCGAACTATCATCCATCATACTATCGTATCCAATAGTCATGCAAATAAAAGGATCATCGGAAGATACTGATAGTGACTCCGATATGATCGATGATTCATCAGATGACAATTTTAACAGTAGTATGAGACACCCTACTTTTCAACAAAGAGTCGATCAGACACTTTCATTCTTTATTGAAAATCAGAAAAAGTGTTCCAAAGACCCGTCTAAATCCAATGACATGTTAGATTTCACAAGAACTGCTTTTGGTAGAACTGTAATCATTTGGTACGTGTTGGAAACTATGCTTTACGGTGCTCATGTTTCGGTTCCCAGTTGCAGACACTTGTTCGGAACTTGTGTGGGTGTTCAATTGAAGCACACTGTGGTCGAGAAACTCATGGAAAGGGAATTGTTGTATACGGACGCTAAGGGTGAGCACGATGCGTTGAAAAATGACGTGAGTGAACCAGAAATTGTTTACAAGTCTTTTTCATTCAACAAGCATGAAATACAGATATTCAACAAACAACATGGTAACACTTGTTGTGTCATGTCGGAAGATGAAAAAGATAAAATTGAAACCATGAACACTAAATTTTTCAACTGGTTCGAAATGAAGTTCATGTACAAGGGCATGTATTTGGAAAAGACAAAGCTCTTTTGTAGAATGCTCTCACGAGACAACAATGTATGTGCTCCAAAATCCATCAAATCCGAAACAATGACCATGAAAGAATTGTGCATCATTCCGAGAATACCCATATCCAACAAAGTCAAAGACACTGAGTCTTTTTTGAATGAAATATGTCAAAGTAGAAAGAGCAAGAATTCGAAATCGAAAAAATCAAATTTCATGAAACAATTCAAAAATTTATTGAACATGAAAGATTCCCCTAATGCAGATCACGTGAACCTTTCGGACTGTTTCGAACCAATGATTGAAACTATAAAAAACAACGCATCGGGAGACACAGGAAATCGATACGAGTGTTTTATGAATTCAACTATCGATTTGATGTTTCATTATATGAAACCGATCCATCAAACAAACGATTCGAGAATTAGAAACTATGAAATCAACTTTGAACCACACAGTGACATGATCATGGAAACAACAAAAAATGTTAACTATGACACACCAGAAAAGTATTTGGATCATGTTTTGTGTTACTCACGATTCATCAAAATCAAAGAACCTTTCTTGATGGTGAAAAAAACACAAGTCGATCCTTCAAAAAAAAGAATCAGAAACAACAAAATAATATACAGTAAACATCAATCACGACCTAAAAAATCAAAAAAATAAAGACTTTTATTTCATTTATATTTGTTCTTATTCTTCAACGATCGGTTGGTCATCTTTTTGTTGTCCACCATCTTTTTCGTTTGATTTCTCAATTATTTCATTAAAAATACTTAAAACGTCTTCAATTTCTTCGTCTGTTGAATTTTCATCTAAACTTTGAATGTAACCTCTTATTGCACCTTCCAATTCATTATCGTCTTTATCTTTAACATCCTGACCTATTTTATCTAAAATATATTTGTATGATTGTGATCTCTTATCATCATTAACTTCTTCCAAAGCTTTTAAAACATTATCCAGCGTGTTGCCCAATTCTTTAATTTTTTCTGCATAAACGAATGCAGGCTCGGCTTGTTCTTCGTTTTCTTTTAGTTCGTCAAGTTTTTCACCGTTTTCCTGTTCTATGTTTTCATAATTTAAAAGATCAATTTCCGTTTCATCTTTTTTTTGTTTATCCTTTATTTTTTCAACTTCTTCAACTTCTTCATCTTCTTTCAACTCCAATGCATTGAGTGCGTAAAATATGGAGTTTGTAGAGTTTCGATTCATGAGTATGGACAAATGATGACACACAACATTGTCATAATTTTCATCGTGATACTTGATCTTTTTACCCCCGACAATGCATAATTCATTCGTGTATTGAACATCTTCTGGTTCGTCTTCTTTTTGAATATTTTGCTTTAGTTCTTTGAACAATGTCTTTATTGTTTCAGAAAGCTCAGCAAAGCATTTGTAAAAAGTATAAGACGATGCGGACTCTTTTGTAATGTCTATCAACACGGGTATGATTTTAAAGTTTTTCCATTTGGAGTTTACGAGATTCTTGTTTTTCACGTCCCATTTCTGTGCCACAAACAATGTGAAATAATTATAGTATTCAGATGCAATGTATTCCCATTCACCCTTTGATAATTCAAACAGATACTCTGCAATCGGATCGTTAGAATAATCTTCGTTTTCTTTGTTTATCAAATTCGGAGCGATTCCAGAAAACAGATATAAAGATGCATCAATTATGATTCGGATGAGACTAATATGACAAAAGTCGGTCTTGTTATTTTTGAAATATTGCTCATAATAACGCAAAATGTATTCTGTCAAAAAGACGTAGCATTTGGATTCTGTTGTGTTTTGTTTGGTCAAGAACGAATGAAACTCAATCAATTTATCTGTCTGGTTGTAATGAGTCAGGAATCTATAGTTCCAGTGTTTAGAATCCAAAATGTGAACAACCAAATCTTCCAACTTGCCCATACTTGTGTTGTCTTTATCGACTTGAGTGATGTAGTCGACAAACGAACTTTGATAATCAGTAAATATGATTGAAAGAACCATGTACACATAGTTTTCAAATTCACCAGACGTGTCTTTGGACAATTCTGATCTAACTGCGTGTAGCAATTGATTGCTCAATTTATCATTTGGATTCAATTTGATCATGTTGAATTTCTTATTTTCAATTCCAAACATGGTGTCATATACAACATTTCTTGCATTTACCAAATTCTTAGTGTATTGATTTGGATCACAATCACCTGTATCACAAATACCGATTTTTTGTCTATATTGTATGTTGCATTCGTTCTCTCCTTTTTTTTTGCATTCTTTTGATTCGTCCACCACTTCTTTAAATTTTTTGGTATTGGCATCATAATCAAAATAGTCAACTTTATATTGATCATACTGATTGTTTTCCGAGAATTTGAGTTGTTTTTTTTTTGATTCAGATTCAATTCGTTTGTTCAAAGCATAATACAAATTTGGTTTTTGCCTTTCATTTTTCAATTCTCTTTCAAGTTGTTTTTTCAATTGTTTTTTTGTTCGCTGTGAACGTTCTTCGAATTCTTCTCTTTGTTTTTCTTCTCGATCCATTTTTTTTCGAATTGTGTTTTTGTTTAAAAAAATTGGTTTGTTTTTGTAAAGCAAAAGAATTTTTATTTTAGTGAGAGAAAAATGTTTTCGCTTCTATTTTAAATCTAACAAATCAAAACCTAAATCAACAACGACCAATGCAATTTTAATTAAACCTCCCACAAAAAAATAACGATTCAAAACAAAACGCTGTTTATTTTTGACTTGAACGAACAATCAAATACAAGCAAGAAACAATAAGTGAAACTCTTGTAAAAGACCACACAGGAAATACCGAAAGAACCAACAGCACTGTCCACGAAGAAAATATTTCGACAAGCTTGAACTGAGCATCAATCTCTCTCAATTTGAGGTACAACTTGTATACAAAGTATGCAAAAGAAACAATATGCATCACACATACAATTTCGAACCAATAATCGAATCCACTCGTAAGTGCATAACTCGGCAAAGAGCTCTTCTTATACAATGATATCGAAATGGGGTACCTGAGTTCCGATATGCGATCCAAGATGAATATTAAAACCCAATCCAACACAATTGAAAACGAGGAGAAAACAAATAGTGAAGCGGTGTTTGCTCCGATGATCTGATTTATCTTGGATTGAACGATTGATGCATTGAGTTTCACTATTGTCCAAATAAAAAATGCGTTCAAAATGTAGATGACATAGTCGATTGTTTGTTTATCGAATACGCTTGAGGTTTCATCGCTTCTCGTTTCAATATTGTGTGAGAACCGAGAAAGTACAATATTGTTTGTGATGAGTGTTGTTTTTGTGTGTGCAGATTGCGTTTCGAACTGTTGTATCACGTGTTTATTGTTTTCATAATCGAAAACGTCGATGCACAAAATAAATATGATAGCGGTGAAAAAGGACACCAATTGGATGAATAGCAAAAATTTCATGGTTGCGTGTGTATTTGTTTTTGGTTGTGATTGTTTTTTTTTTAATGGTGTGAGAAAAATTATTTCAACAAGGGATGATTGATTTTTTTTATTTTTCTTGTTTTTGTTTCAAAAAATCTTACAAGTTAACAATAGACCATGACAATAATAATTGAGCCATGTAGTAAACGAATAATCTCACGTACAAATAATTTCTGAACGATACAGGAGTCAAGAACGGAATAGGAACAAATGTGTACGAGATAACTGCATAACTGTTTGCAAACAACAAAACACAACCAATTCCGAACTTCAACAAAAATGTGGTAACCATATCCAAACCTGCTGTGCTTTGACCAGCAGACACCAAACTTTGAACTTTGATCAATTGTAACACATAGTTTACAATTGCTGCCACGGTGGACACGAATGTTAGTACCACAAAGAAGAATGCATCGGAACGCAATCTATCCACAGGCGGAAGGATACTTGATGCTGGAACAGCGAACCAATTTACGAATACGTAGTATGTTAGAGCGTATGCAACGAGCGATGCAACTAATAGATTGATTGCAATTGCTTGCCACAATGGGTATGTAGCCAATAGAGGTAATAATGCTTGTTCAACGGAGGTCACTGCTGAAATGGTGATTAATATAGTTTGAGCGAGGGAGAGGAACTTTCCTGCCAAGAACACGTAACTCGGGTTGGTTAAAAATAGCGCATTACACAAATCTCCCAATAAGGACAAGAATTGAGATATGAGGATTGCGTATGGTACGACGGATGTTGAGGATGAACTTAGGGTGTTGATGTTTAAGATGGTGAATGTAATGAAACTTAGGGAAGCAATTGCTCTAGATATTAAATATGCATTTTGATTACTTGATAAAAGTTGATTGATTGAAACGAAAACAACAATCGCTATTAGAATAACAAATGGAACAATCATTATTATTATTATTATTTTTTTTGTGTGAGAGTTTGATTTTTAATAGTAGTTCTCCAAAATTTTTTATGTGATTTATGGAATACTGTTTTTTTTTTATTTTAAACACTTATAAAAATCTTGTGCATTTAAGAACGATTTCATTTTTTCATTTGGTAAAACATACAAACAAAACAAAATAGACAATCTAAACAGAGAAGCAAAATGGAATTAAAAAGTAATTCATCTGGTGCTCAGAAGAGAATGAGAAATTTCGAGCATGAAACAGAAAATCAGGAACAAAGTTCAAAGATGGAGCCTTCCAAGAAAAAAACAAAAGAACAGCAGCACCAAATGCTCGAGCAAGAAAAAGCTTTCTACGACAAAGTATACCATGAAACAACGAAGATCAATCAAGAAACAATAAAATCATTAATGAATATTTACGAGAAAAGTCAAGGACTCCGTCTCACATACAACATGGACATTGAAATACCAGAGATGGTTATTGTTGGTTCCCAGAGCGTAGGTAAATCTTCTATAATCAATGCTCTATTGGGTGTTCAATTCAACTTGGTTGCAAGTGAAATAGGAACAGTGTGCCCCATCATCATACGAATGGAAAATGATCCCGAATATGATGAACCGTTTTGTATGTTTTTCAAGGATGATGTCCCAGATGAGCTCGAATCCAAGGAAACGCCTATTGATCAAGTTGCAAAAGAAATTGAGAAGCGATCACAAAAGAGACAACTCGAAGAGAAGAGCAAAATTAGCTCGGTTCCCATCGTCATGAAAATAAAGTACAAGGAGTGTGTCAATATTGTGGTATATGATACTCCTGGTTTTAGGAGGCTCGATATTTCGGATTCGAAAGACAGGGAACAATTTGGAGATGAAAACATATCTCAAAAGATAGAAGACATGGTCATGGGTATTATATCGAAACAGAATAAAACAATTGTAGCTCTCGAACAATCGAGTAATGAATGGTGCAGTATGGACATTATAGACAAGATAAAGAAGGTCGATCCCGAATTGGATCGAACTATTATGATCATGACAAAGTTCGACCAGCGGTCTTCAAGTTTTAGGAATCCATTGTCTGCTCAAAGTTACATACTCAACGGGATAAACTCATTGGGAATCAAGCAGGAAAGATTCTTTCTTGTGTCTCTTCCGCATAAAACAAAGACTGTCGAGTATGATTCTGTTGAATACCTCAAATCAATGAAAGGGTGTTACTTGAAAGATATTATCAAAATGAAACTTAATGATTGCGACGAGTCTCATGGTATAGAGCAAATAGGGTTTGTGAGAGCGCGCCAATTCCTTCAAAATTATATGATCGATCAGTACAAAAACAACCTGCACAAAATGTATGATAAATTTTCTGAAATCATACTTTGTGAAGAAGAAAAACTGAGAGAGTCTGAAGTCAAACTTGAACAAATCAAAGAAGTCAACGTCAGAGAACTCGTATTGTTCAACCTGTCTCTCTTCTGCTCCAATATAAAGCACGTGCTCGACGGAAACATATATTCCGAAGGCATAGATTCGAGCAAGGTGTATGAAGAATACAAGATCGATCCAAAATCTATTGGAATGACAAGTATTGGCGAATGGAAAAAGTATTTGGAACAAACAAACAACAGTGAGCATTTGAAATTCGGATCACTTGAAAAGGTCTTGTGGTGCAATTCCATATGGAAAGATACGATATCTCCCGTTGATCCGAACAAGAAAAAAATAGAACCCCAAAACAAACACAAAAAGAATCAATCCAAAAGATACGAGCGTGTTATGAGCGATAGTGATTATAGCAGCACAGATGAGCACACAAAGTCTTCAGACACATCGAGCACATCGGTAGAGGATGTAGATGATTTCTCAGAAATTTTAGAAGAGGAAAAACCTAAACCCAAAAACAAAACACAAAAGCATGTCAAAAAGACATTGGTAGAAACAACACCGATCAATATGGTTCAAGTGTGTTCCAAGTTTGATCATCTCAAGATAAAAATGTCTGATCAATCGATCTATGGAAACAACCAATTTCACAGACTGTTGAGAGAGTGCAGTTTGGTGATTCGTTCTAAAATATTCCCAATGTCGTCCACAAACGAATTCAACTCCGCTATACCATCTTCCGTCCACAATCACGATATGTTTGAATCTAAAAATAGCTACAACGATCAACCGAGTTCATTGAAGACGTCTGATGTTGCGTTGGAAAACGAAACAAAGAGGATTGAGCAGATGAAAAAATTTGATCCATACATTTGCAAGATCGTTCAGTCTCACAGCAAGAAATGCCTCATGCCAATCGTAGAGGTGTTTGTCAATCGGTTGGAGTTTCTGATTGATCACACAATTGATGTCAATATGAAGTTTTTGAATTTCTACTTGGAAAAGAAGGATGTGTTCATGTCTCACTACAAGAGTCAATCCTCCAAGAATTCATGGAACCAGATATTCATAAGTCAAACATCGAACTTGCTCTCGTTGATCATGCGTCACAACAAGAACGGAAAAGATACGAACGTTTTCAACAAGAACTTGAACTTGAAAAACATTTATGCATACTTTTCCGACTGTGTCAAACAATATAAAACAGAAATATTGAGAAGAATGAAAGACCACATGGAAAATGAATTGGAAACAATGGTCAACTCGTTGTACGAACTCATACAACTGAATCCTTTCACCATACATCCTTACATTGGCAGAACAGACAACAGTATATTGTATTACATGAAATGGAAAGATGGAAACAACAAGAAAAAGATGGATGATGACCCGTTGAACGATCAAGTCAACTCATTTTTGATTGAGTATGTGCACCATATGAACTTTATCAATAGAGAACCATTGTCAACGAAAGGCACAAACAGTAGCTCGTTCATGCAATATACAAAGTATTTCGATCAGATGATACAGGAAAAACCAAGTATATCTGAAGAAGACCAATATGTTTTAAAGAATTGCCACATGGTTTTCGAGCACGTGAAAAATGAGTTTATCAATTTGATGATCCGATGTTACAAAAACATTGTAATAGACAAGATGAACGAAGACATGATAAAATGGCTCAACAATCATATTTGCACTACATACAAGGACGATTTGTATGAAAGCATGCTCGGAATACAAAAGAAGGATATAGAAAAGCAATTGATTGAATCCAAGCAAAAAATAAAAAAACTCGAATCTCAAAGAACAAAAATGAACCAACAATTTGTCTAACAAGAAATTTAAACAGACTATGTTTTTTTTTGTAAAAAACAAACGAATCCATGATCCAATAAAATGAATACAAAAGTATCTCACAAAAAATATGTGCTCTTGCTTTTTTTTTCAATACTATAAATAAAAATCAAAGACGTTAGATATTATAAAAAAAATCTTTTGACACAAAAAAAAATATTTTATTTTTGATGAACATTGAAATGTTGATTGAACAAATCATTTGTGTGGTTACTAAACTCACAGAACAATCGGCTGGACTCGTTGAAAAATTGTCCATCTTCGAAGAACCATTGTACAATGCTATTTTGTTGTCGACTGTGACCTTTTTCACATTATATTTCACATTGAATCAATCAAGTTCGAGATCACATGTTTTAAATGGAATTTTTGAACATATCATGTATGTGTTGGATCCAATTATTGATTTCGCAAAGAGCGTCTCAATGTCTACTTTAAATTTATTGAACGAATTGAAAAATGTATTGACCTATCACTTGGTAGAAATAGTTTCCAACAGAATCACAACAGGAAGATTTTTCTCACCTAAACCTCAACCAACTCCAACCAAAATTGCTCCTGTCCTGAGTCCTATTGTTCCTGTTCAAAAATTAACAGAAGAAAAGATTGTTGAATTAATCAATGTTGTTCCTTCGCAATCATCATCAACCAATCAAACTGGAACATCATCGCCGACTATTGCTCCAACCTTGGAATCATGGACATATGGAAACAAATCACACACAAGAAAACAGCCATCACTCTTCAAAAATGTTTCATCTAAAAATAGACATGTAATAGCGTATGGAGGAGATACGGGAAGAGATTTAAACAATGCATGTAACGTGGATTTGAAACACGTTTTGTCGTATGCTGCGTTGAATTATGGTGTTCCGTTGTCGAACTGTCATTTAGTATCACAAATAAACAGAAACACAGATACGATGGTAGAGTTCGTCAACGATTTTACAAAATTAGTTAATGAAACAAAAAATACCAATGAAAAATTATCGAGCTTGAAAGAAACATCACACACCAACGTATGGAGCGTTTTGAACAAAGTCCTGCGATCCGTTAGTCCAAACGAGCCTAGTTTCGTTTTATTGCATTATTCAGGTCATGGTGCAAATCAAAAAGACGATGCAAATGATGAAAAAGATGGCATGGATGAGTACATTTTAAGCGGAAGAAACACAATCATCACAGACGATGAATTGTATGAAGGATTTATCAGTAAGCTTCCATCAACATGCACATTGTTATTACAAATGGATCAATGTTTCAGTGGAACTTCTACCGATTTGCCATACAAGTATAATTCAAAAACAAATACATGGACACAAGATAACAGCAAATTCCCAAAATGCAAAGCATACAGTCTTTCTGCATGTAACGACAGTCAATATGCATACCAAGCGTTCTACGCAAAAGATGGAGGAAAAAATGAAGAAGGTGGACCATTGAGTATGACCATGGTTGAACAAGAATTAAACGGTAATCCTTTGTACTGTGAAATTGATGACATGACAAATTTGTACAAAGTGTTTGAAAAATCTATTTTCGACAGATTCAAACAAACATCCTACTTGTTGGCTTCTGAAAGTGCAAAAAAAGAATAAAAAGAATTATTTTTTTTATTTGAGTGTTTCATTCGTCATCGGAGTAAAATTCAGATTCTTGATCTTTTGATTTCTCTTTGATTGTTTCTTTTTCTTTTTGTTCGAACGAATCATTTTGACTTTTCGATTGTATTGCCTCCAATTGTTTTTGCATTTGCGAAGATTCTTGATTTATTTTTTCAATTTGTTTTTTCTCTTTCAAAATATCATTCTTTTCTTTTTCTTGAGGAGAATTGTATTCACTTTCTGTGCCAGAATCTTCGGAATCACCAGAATCGTCCGATAGTGACAATAGAGGGGACTCTAAATTTTGTATTGTTTTTGGTTGCTCCGATGATTTTGTATCTTTCTTTTCTATGGATTCCCATCCACTTCCCTTGTCATTACCCATTTGTTCACGCAATCTGTTTTCATCGTACGTTTTGTACACGGATTCCATGAGAGAAAAGAACACTGTCGTTTCTGGTTTTTTCAATATGGAGTTGGGTTTCACATTTTGACTCCGTTGTTGTAGTGCATTGTTGTAGTGCGCGTTTGTTTGTTGCATTCTTTTTACGTTTTCTCTCAAACCTGTCAAATTTTTTTTGAAAAAAGTAGAGTTCGCTATTTCTACTACGGGAACAGCAAAATTAGTTATAATATCGGAGATGTTGTTTTTGGTTGCATGATTTTCCAATACTTGATTTTGAAGGTTGATCTCCTCGGTCATCAAAACCACATCATCATCATACGTAAAATCTTTTGTTAATTTTCTATTAATAGTTTTCAAACTTTGTTCAATGTCAGAGAGTCTCACCAAAAGTCTCTGTTTTAACACTCTTTCTTCCTTCTTGCTCAAATTAGAACTACTTTTGAATATGTCCTTTTTGTGTGAGCGATTTTGACGTTCCACTATATCATCCTTTTGGTAATATTTGTCTTGTTTGCTTGTTGGAAATTCGTGATCTGATCTGTTTCTTTTCATTTCAACACCTGATCTCCTTGGAGGATAATTCGAATAGTGATCCATACTTTCATAGTCTCCATGGAACATTGAAGGAGATGACCTATGCGGATCAAAATTCATTGGAGGTGCCCTCTTGGTTCTTCTCGAATCTTCATAATTCAAATCACGATTGTTTTGGTAATGCTGATAGTATCGAGGATCGCGTACATCGGGTTGAGGTAATCGCGGATCGATTTTTTGTCTTCTATCAAAGGAATGATGTGGGTGTGTGTTTGGAAAAGGATGACTGTATGCTGGGTTGATTGGTCTGCTGTGTATTGGAGGAGGAGGCAATACATGTCTCATGGATGGAGCATGATTGATTTTGTTTGTGGCGCGATTGTATGAATCCATATCGTCTTCTTCGTCCCATCTTTTTGTGGGAAACTTAGAAGAAGGATTCAAAGAAACAGATTCTAAACTTTGTTTTTGTATGGAAAAGTCGGGTCTGTTTGGTTTGTTTGACTGAGGCATGTGATTTTGCGGTTGACCATTGTGTTGAGAATTCGGAAAGTATTTGGATTGATTGTAATTTGGTCTCAACTCGTCATAACCAGAATTACTCGAATCAGGAAAAGAAGATTGTCGGAACGGATTGGGATTTGGATTGGTTGTTCTGGCTGGAAGTTCATCGTAATGTTTTTGTTGATTTGGTGCGTTTGATTTCAAAGTATCGGCTGTTTGATTTTGTTTATGCATCAACATGCTTTGTTGTTGTTGTTGTATTTGTTGATCATCAAAACGGACTTGGTTTTTTTTTTCAGAAACTTCCTTGTATCCTTTGTGTATTGGAAAGGCTTCTTCCTTTGAAACAACTACACCATGCTTATCAAACACATCCTTAGATATACCAAGCTGTTCTACTTTGCTTGGCAATAATTTGTTCTTGTTTTGTTTCAACCCTTTTTCTGCTTCTGATCGATCAAGTTTTTTGCTAATAAAATTTTTATTGGCAAATGTTTTCCAGTATTCTTGTTCCAGGGCTTCTGGTTCAGATAAGGCAGAGAAATTTGCACCCAACACAGAAGCCACTATTTTCGGAGGTTGAACTTTTGGCATATCTGTGACCTTCTTCACAAAATCCCCTCCTATTACAGGGGTTTGTGGATTGAGACTTTCTGGTTCAGATTTCTGTGGTGGCTGCGGTACAGGTTTTTGAGTTTGCTGTTGATATTGCTGTGGCATTGGTGCTTGAAACATTGGCGGATTTCCCACGGGAAGATTCGAACTTCGTTGTGGTATTTGGAACCTATTGGCTATGTTTTGATTGAAAATTGGTCTGGGGTGAATGGACGAAGCATTGTTTTGCATGGGCTGATTATTTGAAGATATTGGGTTTTGATTGAACATGGGGATATCTTGTTTGTGGTCGGTGTGTGGATCGGGTTTTTCGTTCGCTTCGTTTTTTTCAAGAATTTCTTGTGAATCGGAATTGAACTGTGGATTTTTGTTTTCAATATGGTTTTTATTGATGTGTCCTAAAAAATTTTCATTTTGTTCATACGATTTTGAAAAATGATTATTCTCATCAGTGTCATTCAACATGGTTGATTTTTTATCCGATTCATTGTCGTTTTCATTGTCATATGAGTCTTGTTGTATTGATTTTTCTTTTGAATTGGCATTGCTTTCATTCGCATTGACACCTATTTTTGTTTCAGTTTCACGATCAAAATTTGAAAAATGGTGTTTTAAAATGTTTCTTGAAATTTGTTCCATTGAGTCTTGTAGTGATTTTTCGCCTTGATCGTCTGATTGATGAGATTCATCATCGTTGTTTTCATCGTTTGATGCATCATGACTGGATTGATCTTGAGCAGATTTTGTTTCTTCTTCATGTGGTTCACTTGAATGGTGATTGTCATTTTGTTCCTCGTCCAATGGATCATCGTTTTCACTTTTCTCGTTTTCTTCAGGCTCCTCGTTGTAGTCGTTTGGGTTCGTCATTTCATTTTCCTGTGCGGTGTCTTTGTTGTTTGAACCACTATGAATTGAATTTTGGTCATTGTTTGGTTCATTATGATCCATATCATCTTTGTTGTAAACATTGTTGTTGTTTGTGTTTTCCGATGTATCATTTTGAACCTCTACATTTTCCAAGTCCGATTCTTGTGTCTCCATGTTTACTTCTTGTACAATTTTATCTTTTGGATGGTCTGAATCATTCACGGCATCTTTTTTTTCATTGTTTTCACTACTATTTACAAGGTCTTGTGCTGAACTGTAATCAAAATCCATGTTGAAATCAAAAGCATCTATTTCCGATTGAATGGAGTTTGTATTGGACATTTTTTTTACCACCAAAAATTAAAATATTTCTTTCACGGGTCGTGTTTATTTTTTTTTGTGATAATGTGTTTGTACAAACAAAAAACAATATGATTTTTTTTGACAAACGAGAACATTTTATTAAGATATTGCATCTACAAACAAATAAATAATTGTTTTTTTCCCTGTCAGCCAATCATTGATTGCTGGAAAAATCATTCATCGCCGAATGAACAATCTGACTAATTTGTTGTTCATTTCCAACGTTAATATCATTGATCGTACGAATGTGTGCCGTTGAACGACTTCCCATCGCGGAATTGTTTCTCCGTGTCTTTTTCTTTCGGGGTAATTTATTTTGTATGGACACGGTGTTGAATTCATTGATCTTGTTTTTGTTGTGTTCAATGTTTTTCAAATAGTATTCTTGCAATTTTTGGTTGAATGCAGAAGAACCAATTTGATTGAGTAACTTACTTTTCATGTATTTTGAGCTAAATTTTTTTAATCCGTTTTCTAGCTTGATCACTCTGTATCTAGTTGCCTCCAACCATTTTGGAATCAGTCTGTCTAAATCATCGTTGAACTGTTTTATGCCGTATGACCGTGTGTTCTTGTGTTTCTTTGTTTTGATTTCTATTTTTTTGCTGAATTGCTGGTCTTCGGGTTCCAATTCAAATTCTTCAGAATCGATATCAATTACGCCCTGTTCCTGGAGCTCCATTTTTCGGTCTTGCAACTTTTTTTTTCGCATTTCATTTTTTGTCTTGGTGTCAATGTCTTTTTCAAAAATGTCATTTGAATCAATCAAATCGGAAAAATCATTCTGTTGCTCGAGTGTGATTTTCTGACTGTTTGTCGATGTTTGCAAATATTGTTGTATGATTAGCGAATTTTGATAGTATTTTTGAATGTTTGATATGTGAAGATCATCACTCTCCTTGAATCTAAAGTTGTCATTTCCATTGATTAGTTTTTCAATGTAGCTCATTTTAGTTTGTGGTTCTGGTGCTTGAGTGGTACCATCTTCCAATTCCATCGATTCATTTGCATTTGAAACGGAAGATGAAGATTCCGAAGATTGTGTTTGGTCTGAAATTTTTTTCAACTCTCTTTCGATCATCCTTTTCAACGCCTCCAAATTGCAATTAATAATGACATTGCATTTTGCTATCGATTGTCTAAAGTTTTTGATTTTATTTTTTGCAACCAATATGTATATGACACTACTCAAATCATCATTGTTCAAATTGGGAATCAGCGACAAGAGATAATTGTACTTGTCCTCCTTGGACTCTAGCGAATCATGTGCCTTTTTTTGTTGTTCGTTGAGTTTGGGTTTGATAAATTTTGTTCCAAAGTCCAAGTTGATGTATGATTTGCTGATGTTATGTTTCATAAACATGGAAACCGCTTGTATCATCATACTTCCAAACAGTTCGTTAATATTTTTCATGAGTATTTCTTTTTGATTCAGGTAGTGGCGACTTTTTATATGAGAAAAATACAATTAGAAAAACAAATACATCAAACATAAAAAAAACAGAAAAAAAAACATACCCTTGTTCATACTTTGAAAATTCCTCTTGTATTTTTGCTTCACGAATTTGATACGGTGTCAATTTTTTTGCCTTTTGGTTTTTGTTTTTTAGTGCACTCTTCGATGGATTGTACGGGTGATGTCTATTCGATTCATTTTGAATTTCAAAATCCATTGTTCCCTCCGAACCCGAAGATACATAATTCACAATATTTTCCAGAGATTGATTGACATTTGATCCTATTTGATCCAGCGCCATATCATCATCCGTGATTTGTATCTTGAATTCTTCGATGATTCTTTTTTCCATCTGTTGTATGAGTTTGATCCTTAGTTCATACCTTCGAATCAAGTCTGTTGCATTGTTCATTATTGAATCTATTACTTTTTCGGCGTTCGCGAACAATTCCGCAGTGACTTCTATGTTCGAGGGAAACAGTGTTTGTATTATTTTTTCATTGATTGGTTTGTCGGATGTGTTTTTTTTCAATCGAACAAAAATCGGCTTGTCATTTGGACAACACAATTTGAAAGGAGAACAATTTTTGTGGTGCAAAACAACTTCATCTTCTGTCATGTCAGGTCTCGACAGGGACGCCCTAGTATGCTGGCATAACTCATTCTTTAATGTTTCTGTTCTTTCTTTTAATTTTTCTTCGTACTTTTTCAGTTCTTGCATGTAATTTGACTTTTTGTTCAATATCGCGTTTCTGTATTTTTTGAATTGTTTGCTGGCTTCATGAACATTGTCTTGAGACAGAAAGTTGTGGATTGCTTCGATAGAATCATTTTTCTTTTTTTTGGAAATCAAATTCCTCAATTCTTGTCCCTTCTTTCTAAAGTGTTCCGAATTCATTTTTTTTACTAAACAAATTTAAGGTTTGTGTATTTTAATGTTGTTGTTGTAATTATTTATTTTGTTTGTAAAACACAAAAACCACACAACAATGATCGAGCGCATAAATAAAAAATCAACATTAAATTTATTAAGATATTAGTTGTCAAATTCTCCCAACAAGTCTGCGTATTCATCATCCTTTTTCTCAGGTTTTTTGTTTGGCTTGGATTTCTTTGGTTTGGGTTGAGTTTCCTCGTATTGGACTTTTTCTTGATCGAAAGATTGAGAAGAGGATTCTTCTTTTTTCACTGTATCATCTTTTCTTTTTCTTTTCTTCAAATTGATAAAATCCAAAGCAACCTCTGGTTCTCTCACCTCACCATCTTCATTCAACATTTTGGAATATTTTTTTGGCTTCGATACGCATATAGCCTCTAATCTCAAACTAGGTCCTGGAACAGCGTCCTTTGTAATGTAAATGTAATTGATTTGGAAAGTCAGTTTCAATTTGCATCCAGGAGTAATATCCTGTATTCTACCAAGCGTGTAATACACTTCTCCGTCTTCCTCATCTCTTTCTTCGATATAAACATCGGATTTAAGGTTGTTGTACCTTTCATTGAACATTAAGGAACATTTCTGAATTTCTGCATCATACTCCTTTTTTGTTATTTTTTCGTCTTGAAGAGACTCCATCAATGATTGTTTTTTGATCATGTACTCCTGGTATTCAAGTGTATTTTTAAATATCTTGACATTGAAATTTCTGTCATAGTTTGACTTTTTGGATTCTCCTCTGTCTTTCTCTGGTATTTCCATTATATCGCTGACGATGTTTCTTTTTTTCATTGTTTCAAAGGAACGAAGCGAAAACTTTTGCAATTCTTCATCAGTTATGTGTTGCTTGTATTTTTCAACGAGCATAGCATACTGCTTTTCTGAGTTGGTCAATGAAATACCAGACATGTCTTTTCCAACGTTGACCTGTTTATACTCCAAATGCATTGCGATCGTGTTGATCATTGAAAGTTTGTGAGCCGCCTTCAAACAATCAGGCCATTTACTTCTTATTGCATAAAGTTGCTCATACAATTTGTCGTTGAGCTTTTCTAAAAACAATCTCAAATCATGATCATTTTCCACATTCAATCGCAAGAAAAAACTTCTACTGTCCATATCCACAGGTCTCATTCTTTCTGGTATCTTATTTTCATCGTACTCTTTGTTTACCTTTGGATTTTCAAGGTATTTGTTGTATTCTTCAAGTACCTTGAGTCTTTCAGTATCTGTCATTTTATCCAATTTTTTCTTTGGCATGAGACCTTCTGATGTTTCTAATCCCTCGTCGTTTTCATTGGACAATTGGATTGAAATTTTTGATCTTCCCTTTTTCTTGGACAATTCTGTAGGAAATCCAACATCAAAATAAAAGCAAGTTTCTTGACCTGATCCTATGGTTCCAGGAGTTCCATCCTTTCCGTTTCCATAGAGTCTTATTTGATCGAGGTATGGATCCCAGTCTCTATAATAGTGTTGCTTGAATGGTTCTAAAGGTATGTTTCCTGAAGGAACGTATTGTTTGTGGTATGAAGCCATTTTTTGTTTGTTTGATATTTTTAATAGGAATGATTTTTTTATTGATGTTTTGATTTTTGTTTGTATAAAATTAACATAATACCCTTTCTCTTTTGTCTATTTCGAACGAAGATTTATATATGTTGTTTTTTTAAAAAATCTTCAACAAAATAGAAAATTCCATTATACAACTTTGTAAATAATTTTTCCAAAAATGTCAGGCATCTTCTTCATTTTTTCATTGTCGCTGTAATTTTTATACAATAACTCAGAAGGGTACACTGTGTTTGCATCGATGTCTTCGGGAATGATTCCAATTGATTGATAAATTCGAACCACAAGTTCCGAACACATCATGTTGTTTTTGTTTCCAAACCATCTTTTCAAAAAACCAAACGCATTAGTCAAAACATACAACGCATCTGCAATATTCTGCTCGTATGGTATGTGGGGATGATCTCTCAGAAATTGGTTCAATTTGTTTTTGCTCTTTTGATCATCCAAAGGATTGTTCTTCAGGGGAACCCAATAAAATGCTACATTTGTTCCTTTGATCGATCTCAAAATACTTTCAATACTGTCTACAGCAAGAGAATCAGACTCCTGCTTGGAAGGACTGTAGAATGGTATGATTGTTCGTATCGCGTTCCATACAAGACTTTTCGTTTGTATGGACATGTGGAGCGCGAAAGGTACATTGGATCGGTCGATTGAATATTTTGATTTTTTGGAAATGATATTTTTAGAAACATCAGGCTCTATCACTGAACCATCCAATATGATGCCTGTGTGGTTGACTTTTACGCTTTGTGGCATATTGCAAGTTATATTCTGTTGTAAAAAGTCCGTCATCCTGTTAAATGCGAGATCACCGTGTGTGAAAAAACAATCATACGGTTTGACTCGTTTTAAAAAGTCCTTTTTGTCAATTGTTTGAACCTGCATTGTTTGACTTTAATTTTTTTTTAAAAAAAATACTTTATTTAAAACAAAACTAAAATATTGAGTCTTGAACTTCGCTCATACAAAAATAAGAGACATGAACGGGAACCAAAAACCATGGACTCAAATAACTTTTTCGAATGAAAACCAATCAAACGAAGACCATATGGACATTGAATCGAGCAATGATTCGGATGAGTTCATGCAGGAAGTAAATACGAAAGAGCATCAAGACAGTTTTCCGCAGATGGTCGATGAGTGGGTTCATAGTGCAAAACCTTTTGTTTTGGGTATGGAACGCGATTCTAAAAAAAACGACAGCGACTCACATTATGAACAATTACAAATTGACTGGGAATCGAGAAAATTGAAATCATGGAAATAGTTTCTTTTGTTCAATAGTCACGTTCAACGAAAAAAAAAACATTTGTTCGTTTGTGTGGAACAAATTGAAAACTTATTGTCACAATAATTTAAAAGTGATACAAAAACAATACGTTAAATTTTTACGAATATTAAACTCCACATTTGTTTGTTCCGATTTGAACCTTGAAAAAAAAGAGAATGAACACAATTATAATGTCTTTCGATAGTGATGACAGAATTAAACAAAACGCACTAAAAAAAAAGTCCATTGCATTGGCAAGAAAGAGTCAACCTCAAGAACACATTGAAATGAATGATGATTCGTTCGATTTAATGGAAGCGGATAAATTGGACAGAACAATGGAGAATCATGATGACTTTGAAATATTCAACAAAAGAAACACTGTGACAAACCATAAAAAACAAAGGAGCACACAGAACAACAATTCAAACATTGCAAATAAGACTGATGTGGATAAAAATGGATCAAGTGAAAAAACAATAAACAAAATGAAAATGAACAAAATATCAAAAGTTACTGCTGTTCTCTCGGGTCTCGTGATTTTGTTGATTGCAATTATTATCATCGGATTGATTTATATTTTTAGGGATGTTCTCCGATTGTCCAATTGGCAATTGAAAAAAACTAAAAAACAAAACAAAATAAACATTCCCATCGAAGACAATTCTAATCATTAGTGTTTTTTAAAAAAAAAACAAAATAAACAATAAAATTTTATTTTTTTTTCCAATTTGTGATGGATGTTGTTTGTTGCATGCACTTATTTTTTTATGGCGTGTCTGATTGAAAAATAATTAAATAATAAAAACAAACATCAAACTAAAAACAACAAATATGAATCAAAACAAAAAACAAAAGACACATGTTTTTGGAAAGGACAAAATTATCGAGAATGAACTCAATGTTTTACAATGTCTAACATTTCAAATCAAAGAGAAAAATCGAGTTAAAACACAACGAGAAATAGATCAAATTGTTTGCCAGATATTGAAACAAAAAAAATTGATTGATCAGGAAAATGAAAAAATCAAAACAAAATCATCATCCCAGCAGCCAAATGAAATATTGTCAGAAAAAAAAATGATCAAAAAAACCAGAAAAATGAATCAGAACAAGGGAGTTATTCAAAAGAAGATTATGCACATGGCAGATTTAATAAAATCCAAACAGGAGTTGAATAATCACTTTTGCAAGAGAGTTGATTTGAATTGTTGTTTCTATTTGGAAAAGGAAAAGTACATTGGAACGATGATCCAGGATTTTATTCAACAAAACTCCAAACCTTCAAAAACGAAAAAAAACATCATACTCGAAACACTTCAACACTCGATGAAAAAGATCAATGTTCATTCCATGGTTCAAAAAACCGAACAACTGAAAAACAATGATATCGATACGATGATAGAGTGTGACGATGTTGCGGTGTTTGAGAAAAGCTTGTTCTACTATTTGCTGTGTTCGAGCTATTTATTTTTTGTTTTTCGAGGGTTCAAAAAATGTTTGCTCTCTTCGTTCATCAATCATGAAAACTTGAAATCCTACATCGAACAAAACAAACACCTCTGCAAATGGATGTCTCCCGCTAAAATATACAAGACAATCAATATTGAAATAAATTTGAACAAAGATGCTTCCATCAAAATGCACACCCGAAAGAATCTGGTAAATTTTGAAAACAACAAAAACATTTCCATGAACAAAACAGTATACCAATGCCCCAACTGCAAAAGCAATTTGATCATGCATTTCGACAAGGGATACTACTTGTGCAGTGATCAGTTATGTGCCACAGTTGTCCCCTGTTCCGAAAATATATCGAGCAACGTTAGCTACGAAAGAGAAACATGCTTCAACAAAGGTTCAGCAGAAAAGAGGGAACACTTGAAAGATCGTTTCAGTAATGTGCAAACAATAGACAACAAAAAGATAGAAGAAAAAATGTTGTACAAAGTTATGAACTATTTGTACGAGGATTTAAAAATAACGAATGCTGAGAATATAACAAGGAAACATATAAAAACAGCAGTCCAAAAATCAAAGTCCAAAAAATACGACCAAACCGAACAAATATATCAGATACTCATGGGAGAACAACAGCACAGTTTTTCGGAGATTGAAAAGTGTGTGCAGCATGTTTTCAAAATGTCAGAAAATTCGTTTGAAGATTTGAAAAACAAAAATGAAATGGATCGTAGCAATATGCCGTTCTACGGAAATTTAATGCGGGCAATTTGCAAAATAATGAAGTTCGACGAGATTATCCCACGAATTCAAGTTCTCAAAGGAAAAGACAATAATCAAAACACAAACAAAGATATCGACAAAATCATAAAAGAATCGGGTATAATTGTTTAAACAAGAAAAAATTGAATAAATAAAAAGAAAAAAGAATTTATTTTTTTTTTGATTCTTGTGAATTGTCCTTGTGATTGACAAAATTGTTGTAGATTGATAAATTTTTAAAAACATTTTTGATGATTGGATTTCTCTTTGTCGTATCAATGTTGAGGTAAAACAGTTTGAAGGGATTTTGTGGGTTGTATCGATTAACGGTAGACCATATATTAAAATGGCTCATACAATGAATTGGAATTTCTTCAATGAACGTTTTAGCTCGATCATCTATCGATAAATTCTTGTATTTTTCTGGGTGAACATGAATTTCTGGGTGTGGGGCAAACAGTGATCGATACTCGTCAATACTCATTATACCTCCCTTGTGTATGAGAATGGAGCTTGGTGGAGCGGGTTCTATCAATTGGCACTGAATACCATACCTCTTTTGTATGATAAAATTAAACACGGTAAGTTGATATCCAATGTAGTAGCTGTTTTGTTCGTTGATCCACTGTTTACCACAATGAACGCTGCACATGTTACCTTTGAGAACGGGTCTCTTGGAAAAATTGATATGGTTGTATACAGGAACGGGAATCGGTTCATAATCAAACACATACCCGCACAAGAAACACGGGAGACCTTTATTTTTAGGCCACGCCTCGTCTAAATCAGTGGGCACATGATGGTAACAATCCTTTTCGCTCAAAAACGGATTTTCACTCATCTTGTCCATCAAATCCTGATTATCCTTGCATTGATATTTTTTCATGTATTCTATCCTGTCGTGATTGGAAATATCAAAAATTGGAGGTTGTGTATCTTGGGTTTTTGGTTTCTTAGACGTGTTTGTACAAATTTCTTCAATGTCCACTTTTTTAAATCCATCTCTCGTGTTGATAGTAATATCTTTGAATTGTTTCATTTCCATGGGTTTATAAGTGTATTCTATGACTTCAGGGTTATCGGGATCACCGAATAAATTGAGTTTAAGTTGTTTTTCATAGGTTTGCTTAACTGATTGTGGAAGAACAATGTTGTCCGAGTTGTTGTCGTTTGATTCATCGAGTTCATTCTTCTTTTTGTCTTTCTTTTTGGATATTCTACTGTTGTCAAAGAATTGCTGGTTCATTTTTTTCAGATGTTTGAAACTGTCATCCGAACTGCTCTCAATAAAATTGCTGTAGAATTTGCATTGTTCCATCCAGTTCGTTTCATGGTTTTGTTTCATCAAAGACGAAGGTTTTTTGTTTTGATGAACCATTTTTTTTATTGTTTGATTTTTTTCTTGTTTTTTGTCATGTTTGATGTTCAACAAAATCATTCAAAAAAAATTCAACAGTTGAAAGATTGATCAATGATCACATTCATCGATCATCTATTTTTTATTCGTTTGTTTCTTCTTGTTCTTCGTATTCATCGTCGTCATCATCTTGGTTCTGTGTCGCCAATTTGATATCGCATTCATACAAATCGAATTCCTCCGCGCCAGTATTATTTATATTGTCGATGCAATTGTCAAATCTAAAAACCATATTATCATTTTGACTATCGAAAAGCATGTACATGTGAGGAGCATTGTAGTTTACCACAATTTGTCTAAACGATTTAAAGTCGAATATCGACCAGTTTCTTATTTTCGTGGTGATGTTCTTGTTTTTGAGACCGACTTTATCGAGAAACTCAACCTCCGACATTTTGTTGCATTTTTGGTTGTACTGATAAAAATGGGTCAAGTTTGGAAATTGTGTTTTGTAGTATTCTATCGAGTCGCATGATCCAGGTTGTTCCGTGATATCAAAATTTGAAAGCATCATTCTTCCGAGTTTTCCGTTCAACACAATTTGAATGTGATGTGAAACTCTTTGACTTGTGTCTATTTTTTCAATGAACATCACGTGCACTTGTTCTATTTCATCGATTCCACCTGGTTCTTTTTTAACGTTGAGACCAAACATTTCCTTCACTTTAGATTGATCCAATTCTATCATTATGTCATGGTAATCTCTTGTCATGGTGTAAATAGATTCTCTATTTGCATTTTTGTTTAAAAAAAAACTCAACACAAAATCCTTTTTCAAAAAAAAAAAGAAAATTGATACAAACTCCAAATTGTTTTTGGTGAAAAATGTTTTTTTAATGTTATTTTCCTGGTCATACGATTCAATGCATATTATTTCTGTGTTTTGTTCTTCGGTTGAAAAATAGCAAAACACACTTTTCGAGTGTATTTTCAATTGCTTTTCAATTTCATCGAGTGTCGTGGATATACATTCTGGTTTGTCCGATTCCAAAACACGACAATCATCGTGTGTGTGACCCCTGATCAAACCTTCATGCAAAAATGTTTTTATTCCATTGAGACAATGAATCATAATGTTCACTTTGCGTATGAATTTGTTTTCACTGTGCTTGTCTACAACTTCCTGGTCTTCATTCGACGGTCTTATTATGATTTGGATAGATTTGGCAAGAGAATTTGATGATTTGATGTTTTTACACATGTCCATCATCGTTTTGGTTTTGACCCTGAAAAAGAACTGGCAATTCTTTGGAATTATGGTCTTGTCAATTTTGTTCAAGATTTCCAAGTTAATGTTTTCAATTTTTTCAGAAACAAAAATATCGGAACCCATATTCTTGTATCCCTTCATTTCTTTATGTTTCTGTGGTTCGCTGGTATCGTCTTCACATATATCGTCATTTTTTTGTTGAGCTGTTAATTCTGCATTATCGTCGATGGAGTCTTTTGTTTTTTTGGAGGGTGTTTGGTTTTCAACCTCGTCTTCTGTTCGCGACCTCTTGTTTTCGGAAGACATTTTATTTTTATAGTTCGATGAGGTCTTGTTTTTTTTTGCGTTTGTGTTTGGTTTTCTTATTTTTCAGATCGCATGGGAATAACACTTTTATACATGTTTTATTTTTAATGTTGGTATGCATTTCGAAAAAATAAAAGAATTTTCTATGCAACAAAAAAGAAAGGAACTGCAAACACATTTTTTTAAATCGTCACAAACAAACATCGTTCAAACCAAAAGACAAAAAAAAATAATCATGAATCAATATGAACCCCAAACAAAAAATGTTCTCCCAAACACAACACATCAAAAAATAGACAGAAACATCAATTTCCCAACTACAACAGAAATGCTAATCAAAAAACCAACAACACCACACCATCAAACATCATCTATCAAACAAAAGACACCACACTCACACCACACCAGCGCTTCCATGAGTTTACCCGCTCAAAAAATAAGCTTTTCCAAGATCAAAGCAGAAATACAAAAAATACAATCCAAACCATGGCACATCTTTCTCATGTACTTTAAAAAACTACAATTCAACTGTTTATTTTTATGCAATCACATTAACACGTTCCAATACAATTCCAATCAATTCGACAGAGGATCGAACGCATGCATATTGAAATTGAAAATGCACCCCAAATGCAAAAAACCAGGTCTCTCTCTCATGATCAAACAGTTCAAACATTTTTACAATAGAGACCCCTTGGATTTTTTCGTGTGCAAACTTTCGAACGATGAATGCCGATCGTACAACTACCAGAAAAAGATGTGTCTGTTCGATCACAAGGATTTCAATTTGTGTGAGGAACAATGGTTCATCGGAAATATGATACACTACGACGAGAAGAAGAACATTGTGGTTTGTCGGTGCGAGTCCATATGTGAAATCATTATCAACATGTACATGAATGATATCTATTACAATAATCAATGCATCCATTGCAATGTTCAACATTTGGCTGGAATAGATATGAACCACAGGAAGACGTTCCAAATACAGGAGATGATTGACGCGGGTTTGGAAATGTTTTTGAAAAAGCAAATAGAATCATCGTGGATCAAACAAAAATATTTTGACGAAATAGTTTTATCGAGGAGCTCAGACGATATGATGCAATCTGTCGAACAATCGAGAAACAATGTGTCTTTGTTTGATTCCACCAAATCGACAGACTCCATGTCTCGCAACTCATCCAAAGATCGTTCAAAAGACATGCTCAAACCAACGCTTCCAACGTATTGCTCCACTTCCAAAACAAATTCAAGGATGTCTGTCAACGAATCAGCGATCCACGAAAACTCATCCATATCCAGTTTTATGGACGTTTACGAAGAACAGCGAATGATTGATGCCCTCGACAAATCAAAAACAGAAATCATGAGTCGCATGTCTTCGATATCGAACAAGACGATGGACTACTTGTTCGAACAAGATGAAAACAGCATATACCCTCGATCTTATAAATCTCCTTTTGAAACAAGCAACAATTCAATGTCTGCAATCCCAAAATCAATTGATGCTCCTCTTATGAAAAATTCCCTCCTAGAAAGTCCAATCATCATGTCCATTATAAAAAACAGCGACTGCATACACAAAACAATAGAATACTTGAGCCTGAGCGTATTGTACTATTGTTATGCGATACAAAACACGTACAAAATTAATTCCTTGGATTTGAGTATACGAAATGTTATGGTTCAGTTTGTAAACGATAATTATCCAGTCAAGTATCACAATTTCAGTTTAGACAGCAACTCCAAAAAGAAAAACATTTATTTTGTGTACTGTTTCAAGGATAGTGAAGATTCAAGCAAGATCAACGCAATAGCGGTTCCTTTCAAGGGGTACATTTTCAAGTTTATCGACAATGGAATGTCTAAACTGTATAATGTCAACGGAGACAAGAGTGAAGACGAAAAGAAACACATTGAGTTCAGTTATTTTTATTATCAATCGGTGTTCACCAAACAAGAATATGAAAACAGGGAAATAACGAGCAAGTGCAAAATTAACCGAAACAAATACGGCATCGGTCACAAATTCTCAACATGCTACGACATGTACTACTTTTTTGCTTCGCTTTGCAATTATCTCAACTGTTTCAAGATTTATGATACTATGGCACACCACATACAAGAAAAATTCAAATGGTTCCTCAACCCCGAAACAATGAGACCTCCGATCGAAAGGTTCTATGAAAAGGTTTCACCCAAGGACGTTCTCAACCATTGTTTCTCCTTGTACAATTGCAAACATGACCCTGGAAATTATGATCACACACAAGGAAACAATATATCATTCAATGAATTTGCAACGGGTAATTTTTTGAAAAACAAAGCGTCCTCTTTGAACATAGATTCTATTGTTAGTATTGCTTCGATAGAAAAGAATCAGATTGAATGGCTCAAAAGAAAACATATTGTTCAATATTGCGAATAAAAAAAACTTGTTTATTTTAGAATTCAGGAGTCTTTCGGATTACATATTTGGTTGCCTTGTCGTTTTGTTTGCATAGAAGTTTATTTATCTTTTTCTGGTTGTTGCATTCTGCTCTGTATTTGATTTGGTTTTCTGCGTAGCTTGATGATGAACATGATGAATGATCGTCTGAGACTTTATTTTTCAAGCATCCTGGGTATAATCCCAATAATAAAAAGTGATCCAACGAGAATCCTACTTGCATTGTAACATATAGAGCAGTAAGTAAAATGATCACGGAAGCGACCAATAAAACGACTAACCAATAAATGGAAGTCCATGATTGAGCGTAGTCTCTGTTCCATCTAGGTTTATACTTGTTTTCTGTTGATTGGTACATTGTTTTTTTTTATTGTTGTTTGGTGTTGATGGGTTTGGTTCTTTGTGATTTTTTTTGTTGAAAAAAGATTGGTGTAGATTTTGTTTTGCAATTTATAATATATCACTAAAAAAATTATTTGACCTCTTTTTTTTCAAATATTGGTTGTTGTGAAACGCTATTTTTTTTTATTTTTACAAAACCAAAAAAATTAACACAATTCAACGCTTGCATGAAAAAAATTCTGAATCGATTTAAATAAAAATCGAAAACAAACAAAATTAATACGACAAACTTCAAAAAACAAGAAAAACCGAGAAAAATGTTAGTAACTTGTTCTATATTGAGCGTTGCTGGAATCATAGGCGCATCGTATTACAAATGGAAAAATCAGACAGAAAATGAAAAAACAACAGATTCTCCATCGAATGAACCATTTTTAGATCGCGAAGGGTTTGAAAAGCTTGATCCCAATCAACAACAATTAATTATTGAAAGCCAAGAAAAATACAAGAAAACACTCGACGAGTTGAAAACAAAATGGAATTGCAAAGATGGGTTACAATTGAAAAAGAATAATCACGATGATTCTTTCAAAAAAACACAACAATCCACGATTCATGACATGGTAAAATGTGAGATTACTCGAAAATTCAAAAATCACATTGAAGAAAACAACATTGAAACACAAGAAAGTGAAATAGAATTTTGATTTTTGTTTTCATTTTCAATAAATTATGTATTTTTAATTCAAGTACTTTCTACTTGTATGATAGTATCGACACTTTTGTCTTCGCCCTCCTCTTTTAATTCTTGTTCGATGTGTGTTTCATTCGCCTCTTGTATTATTCCCTCTTGGTTGATTGCTTGTTCGATTTGCTCGACAGTTACATGATTTGTTTCATCGGATTCATCTTTTTGGTCGTCTTCTTGTGGTTCTTCTGAATCAAAATCCCAATCCTTCCGAACACTGTCCATCAAATGATTGAAATGATTTTCAAGGTCTTTTATTTTCAAGCGAAGTTTGGGCTCAACAATGTCTTTCCATTTGTGTTCAGAAACTTGTTTAACATGATCCCTAACAAATAATTCCAAATCTTTTATCTTATCCGAAAAATCCTCATACCTTGTTCGAATGTTTGATATTTCGTAGTCTATTTTTTGTTTGGTGCTTTCATCGACAGATTGCATTTGTTGTCTGATTTTGTTTATCTTGCTCGACAATAGAGCCATTTGTTGTTCCATGTTCATTTGGTCTATCTTTTGACCGACGATGTCTCTCTCGAACCACTCGCTTATCTTCTCTTCCATGTGTTTCTCTATTCGAGCTTGTTGTTTTTGAACACAGTCATAATATTCAGAAAAAGATTGATTTGTGTTGCCTTTGGTGTTTTTCATTAATGCGTCGTTCATTTGTTTGAGAATGGTTTTGTTTTGCACCAGGGTTTCTATTTTGTCTTTCAGTGTTTGTATGTGTTCTGTTTTTGTTTGACTTTCGGATTTTATTTTTTCATTCTCCAATTTCATTGCTTCCATCTTCATTTTAAAATGTTTGATTGTCGAATTATATTTTGTTTCATGCTTTTCAATTTGTTGTTTAAATTCTTCCACCATTTCTTTGTTTTCATTTATCATTTTCTTGCAGTTCTCGATTCTATCTCTGTCTCTCTTTATCTTGTTGTTCAATGTCACGTTTGTGTTTGAAACTTCACGCAACAATTCCTTGGACTCTTCGTGATCCTTGTACAATTGATCATATGCGTCACACAATTTGTCGTACTCTTTTTTGAAATCTTTGTACTCATCTTTTATCGAATCTCTCTCCGAAATGAGTTCCATGTTTTCTTGGCGCAACGACAAAATATTTTGAATCAAATCATTCTCGCGTTTATCATACACTGCCACATTCTTTTGATCACTCTCTATTGAACCGTTACTGTCTATGGAGTTGGAGTATTCAATCGGTGCATTCAATAATTGATCCCCGTTCAAATGATCATCGTCATACATTAAATACTTGGAGTTGTTTTTTTGAGATGACTGTTGTTCGGGTGTGCGTTTTTTTTGTCTAGATCGATTCGATTGTCGATTATCAATATTGTTATCAGACGCGTTTGTTCTGCTTTGCATTTGACTCATCAAATTATCATGATTTTTGCTCACATTATTGAAACGTTCAAAAAAATCGCCGAAAATTCCGCTTTTTTGTTTCTTCATTCGGGTGTTGAAATAGTTTTTTGTTATGATTTGTATTCAATTTTGGTTGGTGTTTAAATGTTGTTTTTGTATTGGATTTTCTTGTTCTGTTTAATAAAATACAATTTTCAAACATTTAATAAATCCAAGTGAAACACCACTTTTGTTCAAACTCTTTCAATCATTACTTTTTATTTCGAATCCACCGAATGATATTATCGTTGTTTCAACGTAGTGTAAAAATTCATCATTGACTCTTTTTTTCAAAAAAAATTAAAAAAAATGTTTGGTGCATCCTTTCTAATATTTATAATCGTTATCGTGTGTTTCCAATTATCAAAATACATGTCTGCGCGCGATCGACACACAACCATATTCAACGAATCATTCAGATCAAGTGAGAAAAATTCAAGAAACACGTTTTCCCTGATTGAAACATTAGTCAACTTGTTCAATCAATCCATTCTAGAGTCAGCCGTTCTGTTTTATGAAAACACGATCGAAACATTTTTCAATCTCGTATCTGTTTCTCTATTGAACGCACCAGACACAGTGAAATTCGACATCAATGCCACCGTAGCAGAAAATGAACAATACGTGAAAAGTATAATCGATAGTCTTTCTCCTTTTGTTTCAACGGTGCCAGGTGGTGCTCTCATTGTTCCTCTCTTGAAATTAATGTATGAGCAATCGATAAAAGGAAGAAACAAGAACAGAAGTATTACTATGAATTTCAAGCAAAAAGTGAAACACATGACCATGCAACAGTTTGGAACATTTTCTGACAAGAAAGAAAAAATCAGTTCATTTGAATTATTCTGCTTGGACTACATTGATCGAACGTTCAACGATTTTTTCCAATCGTTCAAGTATGAAAGTCATATTTTAAACAGAATGGATAAAATGATTGATCAAAAGATCAGTGCGATGGACGTTTCTGTGAAAAACACAAAGGCTGAACTTTATGATCATTTGAAAGACAAGATGCGCGTCTACAAATTCATTTTGAATAAGGACGAGTCGCAAACAAAAATGGAAAACATGGATGAAATTGTGTTCCAACAAAAATCTGGATTATTTGACGTTTTGGTCAATGTACACAAATGTATGGATACTATAAAGAACCAAAAATTACAGAACGTCGACGAGAAAGTAAGAACATTGACTTCAGAGAACATGCAAAACAAAAAGTACAAGATGGACGATTACTCTATCGTTACAATGATGACATTTGATATAATGGAAGATATTGTTCAATTTGTGAAAAATCAAGGAAAGATAAATCAGTGCAAGGATGTTGACAGTTGTATGGCGATGTTCAAGAAAATTATGACAAAGACACAAAAATCAGGATCGGTGAAAAAGATGAAACATTATTCTGACTTGTTCTTTTACAAATTGTTCGATGATTCATTGAATTCACAAAAGCCAAAACACAAAGTGGTCGACTTTTTGATCAATAGTTTGTGTTTGTTGGAGAAAAACTCATGGACAGTTGAACTCAGAAACAACTTGTTGACGCATTCGCTGCAAAAGTTTCCGTTCAAAATGGTGGATCACATTTCCGAAAAATTAAATAAAGAATCTTAAACAAAAATAAAAAAATATTTTTTTTGAAAAAAAAAGAAAACAATTATTCAATTATGTTTGTCGTTAAAAATCCCGAGTGCATTCATTCCGATTATTTGAACATACTTTTCGATGATAACGGCGCGTTCCTATTCTCATTAGACACGACTACCAATCCTGTATCACTCGAACTAACAACACAGACCATACAAAACAATCAAATGATAGAACTAAAAATGGATTGTTTGGGAAATCCTGTGGAATCTTTATTACGATACAATTCAAATGTTTATGTGTTCAATCAGCTAGAGAATGACCTATGGATATACAATGGATCAATCACCAAGTCGACCGTTTTACAACAGTCCATGGCATTTCAGTCAAATAGCGATCGCTTGGATTCATTTCTTGTGACGTTTGGGGTTTTGATGTTCGTTTCTATCCACATCATTTTATGGTATCGCTGGGTACATATTTTAAATGCATCATCGGATTAGATATTATGGTGGCTTGTTCCGTCCATTCCGATTTTTCATATTGTAATACGAGGAATTCTTTGTTTGTTGTAGAGTGTATGTTTGAAAAAGATTGAGACAAAAGAAAGTCCCAATAATAAATCGATGGCTTGCTCTTTGAAAATATACCCGCTTCACTTTGTTTTTTAACTTGTTGCAAAACTTGACACAGAGGCTCCATGTGTTTCTTTGTTTTTTTGAATGTCGATTGGAAACTCAGGTTTTCGCACCTGACCCACTTTACACGATCAAAATAATAATCACAATCCTCTTTGGGAATAATATGTTTCAAGTGGGACACCCATTGATCACACCCATCCATCCAATACATGTAAATCAAAGGGGTATCTTTCGCGTGTTGTTGTTTCAACTGTTTTATACATTGAACGACGGAGCACAAAATCAACAACACATTGTCCATGCATAAGATGTGTATTTTGTCTTGTTTTTGTTTGATTTGATTCAACAACAAATCCATGGTTTGTTGCATCACATTGTCTTTGTAACGAACAAAACAGACGAGCTGATCTATCTTTGGTATCAACCTTGCAATCGGGAGTGTTATTTTACCCGAACCAAAAAAAGACGAACTAACATGGTATGGGTGTGCATAATTGTCCACTGGTTTTATCAATTCGATGAACGATTGGTACAAATTGTTGGAACCTGTTTCATTCAGAAAAACAAAAACAGGACAATTCACAGAATTATTAATGTAATGCGCATGCAATAAAAAACAATTGTAAACATCTTTTATATCATTTTGCGGGCGGAAATAAAAAGTCTCTTTGAATAATTGATTTTTTGGCACGATTTTTAAAACTTGTCTGTGTTTATTACCCGACTCATCCATTGAAAACAATATTTTAGAATGATAGTGAATATTGGGATTGACCATGTCCCAAAAGTACCCTTTCAAGTCTCCATTGTTTTCGGGGATGTTTTTTATTTTGTGTTGATTGAAATTTTTTAGACTGATCATCCACATGACGTTGCTATTAATATTGATCTGTTTTATTGAATCGACAAAATCGAAATAAACATTGTAAAATTCAATGTCCAATATAAAAATACAATGAAAATCAAGCACGTCATTTTTGATGGTTGAAACAATGGATTGTATTTTTTGTTTGGCTGCAATATGATAATCGTCTCCCAAAAAACAATATTTGAAAAAGGCGTCGATGCAAACATTTTCCTTGATCGATGCAATACTTGGACAAACAATGTTCCAATCTCTTGCAATCGTTACGCTAAAAATCTTAACGTCCATTATTTGTGTTTTTTTAATATGGAATATTCTTTTTTTAATGATCCGTCCAAAAACAATTTGTATAAATGAACAAACAATGGCGGCGTTTTAATTTTTAAAAAAAAAACTGTATTAAAAAACATACTTCTTTCCAATAACCAAACAATGATCAAATCTAAAAGAGAACCTTTATTGAGCGATTGCGAGGATCATTTTATCATCCCAGTGAGACCTTGCTTCGATTCTGTTATGAATGTGATATCATGCATGAGACATTTTCCCAAATCAGAATTCACCTTGTGTTGCCTACAAACAAACGACACTTATGGAAAGGAAAAACAAATTGAGAATATTTTTCAAATGTTCAACAAAACATACAACAGGCAATGCGAAAAAAAAACAGAAAAACACAAAAGTAGACTTTATGGATTGTGTGATTTATTTTTTTTGAGGACAGGTCTGATAGATTTAACCAAAGATGTCCCGGGTAGAATATTACCATTTAACCATGACGACGATATTGATCTCAATGATTTCAATATGGAAATGTATGTGACAATGGACATTATGGTCTCACACAATGATTTCAATTTGATGAGCCACACACACTCTTTGATATGGGATTCCATTGTGTTTCCATTGAAAAGCATGCCCTACATCTATCATTTTTGCGATGCGAGACAGTGCCGCACGGAGCAGCAAGAAAAGGCAGCATCTTCGAACCCCCTTTCTTTCATATTTGATGATTTGAAGTATGACAAGAACAGTGGCTGCTTCGTTCATCCGTGTGTCAAAAATATTGAATTTGTATTGGATTGTTTGAGAGAATGGGAGCCCGATTGCATGTGGCTCCAAAAAGACAAGATAGAAAAGATGCAAGCTAAAAAGAAGAAGCAGCTTTTGGAAAAGGATCAAAATGTTCAAGTCGTTTATGATCTGTGAATGTGTTTTATTGTTTGATTGCGTGGAGTTACAAGTAGCGCGTTCATATGAGATCGACGTGTTCAGGTTTCTTGATTACAATTATGGACACTGCATACAACAAAAATATTAAATTGATAAACAATACTGCGATACACAACGCGAGCAAGGAGTAGAATAACACATATTTAGCTTTCATTGACATTGATTGACCTTTCATTTCAGGTTCTTCTGATTCCATGTTCATGCTGTAATAGTTCATTGTTTCAGCGGTGATTATTATTTTTTTGTGGTATTTTTGTAAAGTATTTTTTTATTATAACTAAAACAAAAAAAATAATAAAAAAAGGCAGAAACAATGCGTTTTAATTTTTTTTCAATCAAATTAACCAAGTGTTATCATGTTTTTTGACTACAATTTTTTTTAGTTGAAATTCAAATGAAAATAAGTACGATTGTTGATTCAACATAATGTTTTTTGTAATTCAAAATAAAAACACTTTTGACAAAAAAAATTAGTTTGGTGCAAGAAAATTAATTCAAAATGCAGTTTCAAAGTGACCCAAGATCACAGGTTTCTTTTTCTATCGGTGTATCAGAAGTACCTTCGATAAATCCTCTTATAACTCAGGGATCAATATCTAAACTAAAATCCAATGACTTGAACGAGTCTATTTTTGTTGTTTCTGATGATCAAATAACACTGGCGAGACCTCTCGTAACAAACTCGACCATATCAGCAAACGATATCAACACTCAATCTCTCAGCGTCGATTCAAATATTCAGGCACATTCTATCGAAATACAAGGCGAATCTACATTGAAAGGAGATTTAAAAGTGGGAACAGAATTATCCCCTTCAAATGTTGCAGTCAATGGACAAGTCGAATGTAATCAGTTGATCGTTCAAGATATTTCACATTTCAAAGGCAATGTTATGATAGGAAATGTTCAAAATTCTAAAAGTCTTATCGTATCAGAAAAAACAACGACCAATACATTACAATGTGTGTCCGTATGTGATTTAGGCTCGGATTTGAATGTATTGGGGAAAACAACAACTAATACTTTGGAATGTGTTTCTGATTGTGATTTGAGTTCAAATTTGAACGTCGGCGGGAAAACAACAACCAATACATTACAGTGTGTGTCTGTGTGTGATTTGGACTCTGATTTAAATGTATTGGGGAAAACGACAACCAATACACTAGAATGCTTTTCCGTATGTGATTTACGTTCAAATTTGAATGTCACTGGGAAAACGACAACCAATACTTTGGAGTGTGTTTCTGATTGTGATTTAGGCTCGGATTTAAATGTATTGGGGAAAACAACAACCAATACATTACAGTGTGTGTCTGTCTGTGATTTGGACTCTGATTTAAATGTATTGGGGAAAACAACGACCAATACTTTAGAATGCGTTTCTGATTGTAATTTGGGACTGAATTTGAACGTTGATGGGAAAACAACAACCAGTACATTAGAATGTGTTTCTAATTGTGATTTAGGTTCAAATTTGAATGTATCGGGGAAAACAACAACCAATACTTTGGAATGTGTTTCTGTGTGTGATTTGCGTTCTGATTTGAATGTATTGGGAAAAACAACAAGTGAAACACTTGAAATCAATGGTCTGTCTAATTTTAAATCCGATATTTTCATTGGAGAATTGGGAAACACTGCAAATATAAATGTCAACGGTCTAATACAAACCAATACACTCGAAGTTGAGGATCAAACTTTGCTCAAAGGAAATTTAATCATTGGAACTTTGACAAACAACAAAGATGCAATCATAAATGGAAAAACAACTACAAATCAACTCGAAGTACAAAATCAATCCTATTTCAACCAAGATGTAACCATAGGATCGGTCGTTCCTGGAGCCAATCTATCGGTCATTGGACAAACGCGAACAAATACACTCGAAGTCGTAAGTGCATCAAATTTTGGCGGCGGTGTAACCATAGGAACAGAAACCAACCAGAGGAATCTCAATGTCAATGGAAAAATAACAACTCAGGACTTGGAAGTAAATGGTGATTTTTCACTGAATGGATCGAATGTAACAATAGGAGATGCATTGAATCAATCTGATGTGAACATCAACGGAACATTTCAAACATTGGGGAATTCAACGTTCGGTTCGAATGCAACAATACAGGGAGACGCATCTGTGGGATCACTCTCAGTCACTGCTCAAAGTACATTTTCTGGAGACATTACGGTGGGAAGTGTTTCTTCAAACAAGCAAATCCTGGTCAATGGGGGTATACAAACAAACAACATAGAAGTCGTTGGTACTTCAACATTTCAAGGAAACATTACTTCGAATGCGTTACTGGAATCAAGTAAATTAAAGTCTCCCCAAATAGATGTGGTACCAACCATTCCCCAATCATCTGGATCATTTTTTCTCGAATCAAAAAAATTATTGATCAACACAATCTTACTATTGAGAATCCTAGTTGACAATGTTACTCCACAATATCACACATTTCAGATGATAAACAAAAAGGACGTTACACTCACAAACGTACAATTCGATTTCTCGTTGTATACCACTTTCAATGTAGCTTCTGTTCGATTAAAATCCAGTGAAGGTGTGGACAAGTTATTTTCAACGGGAAAGTCACTGACAATAACAATGAAAGCATTTGAAATTCAAAGTTACATGATTTATTTTGATGTATTTACCACAGGAGGCTTGTCCGCAGTCATACAAGAAATGGATTATAGGGCGCCATTACAATGAATTATGTTTTGTGTTTATCACAAGCATGACACTCTTGTACACATGAATGAACTCCGGGAGAGAAAAATATTGATCCATGTCTTTGTCAGACAATTTCAAAACCGTGAGCAAAGACTCTTCATCCATTTTTAGTCCATTTTCCTCGAGTACATTCTCAAAAATTTCGAAACACTTTTTATAACTCATTTTTCTGGTTATTGTTATTTTTTGATGGTCACATTTTTCCTCAAACAATTCAATTGCCTGTTTGTATTCCTCATAATTGTTTTCATACATGTTATTGTTTTTTCTGGTGTCTCAAAAAATTGAAACGATAAATATTTTTATTTTATTTTGACACATTGGAAAAAAGTCATTTTCAACCACTGCAACATTGTCTTATAGAAATGGGTTTCTTGTAGTCGACATCGTAATACACAATAATGTCTCCTGGTTTCGCATTGTAATATTTACATATAATATCGCTCTGTTTTGCCATTTTGGTCATGACCTGGCTGTTCTTGAAATGAGAAAGATAAAGGCTCTTTTCTTTGCCTCTCAATATTCGCTGAGATGATTGCATATAATGTCTGGCAACGTTGCAATAAAAAAAGTGAGACTCAAATATTTCAATTTGCATTCCTGGGTTCTGCCTCATTTGCAAGTCTTTTTCCTGATTGATTGCATTTACCAAATCACAATAATAAATAATAATACAATGCTTACTACCATTTTCTTTTGAATATTCGGAACACATTGTAACGTATTCTTTTTTTGGCTTTGAATCACACGTTTCGATGAACACAAAAACAGGTTGTCCTTTTGAGTTTTCAACTTTGCACAAAGGGGTCATAAAATGCCAGAAATTAGTTTTCTCGAGTGATTTTACAAGTTTGTCCCTCGAATAATCAATGCAATCGCAGCACAAGGACAAAATATTTTTGGGATCATTTTGAATAATAATTTCATCAATTAATTCCTGATCCAAAAAACACTTTAAAAAATATTTCATTGTTTTAATGTCAATGTCCAAGGACATTCTCGGAATAATTTCGTTCCGTATAAAATCAGACAGGTATTCCATTTTCACAGGAGATTCTAGTTGTTTGTCGACGAGTATAAACTGTTTTTTGAATGATTCCATAATGTTTAAACAAGACATCGAAACAAAGTGCTTGTAGAAATCATTTTTCATATTTAAACACAACAAGTTTATCGTTTTCAACGTCTCAATGTGCTTGATATTTATATTTCGATCCAAATGATCGACTGAATATCCGCGACACACAAACATTTCCAAAAGATTTGTCCATACCAATTGGTAGGAGTCTTTTGTTTCGCTGCACATGTGAGTGGACATGTTTTTTTTATTGAGAATTTATTTATTTTTTGATTTAACAATTTGTATTTCCAGAAACAAAGACATCAAACAAAGAGCACCCACTATTTACCATGTACACGATATGAAACATAGTGGTATCATTTATGACTTGATTACAATATACAAATTCTATTGTCTGGGCGATCAAATAATCAGATTCTTTGAGTTCATGATTGCCTGTTTTTACTTGATCTTCTATGTTCGAATGGTTTTGAATGTTTATTTTTTGAAGATGTTTTTCAAAATTAAAAGGAATTTTTTGTTTGAGTTCAATAAGGGTTGTTCGATCTATTTCGTGTTCGTTTTTTAAAATATGTATCCAGTCACAGTTTTGCATTTTTTGGTTAAAAACATGATCCATCGAATCACAAACAATGTTCCACTCGTCATCAAACACAAATCTTCGGTACAACTTGCATTGGTGTTGATTTTGTCCGAATTGTATTTTTTCACCGTTCCAAAATTTCCAATCCAAATTCCACTTTAACACTTCCAATTGAAATCTCACATAATACACGAATATCCATTTTTTTAAAATATTGAAAATCATTTTTTATTTTTTTTTTTGAAAAAAAACGTTTATTCTTCTTCACTATCATTTTCATTGTCTTTTTTTTCAAGCTTTCGCTCTACAATTTTTTTCGTATGAATAATATGCCTTTGTGATTTGAAGTAACTCAAAGCATTCATACTCTGGCTCACAAAATATGCATTGTACTGATCCATCACATATATCGTATGATGATCATTTCTCGACCATGAACCATCTTCCCTTTTGTATATCTTACGCAAAGCCCTACCTTGAGCCTGTATAATCGAACCTCTGCCAGCAGGGGAAGCCATTATCACAGTATCAAGTGAATCCTCATCGAGTCCTTCTTTTCCCAGAAAATAAGTCATGAAAATAACTTTGCACTCTCGAAATACGAATGATTTGATGATGGGTCTCATTTTCTTGGAGAGACATCCTTGAAAAATACCAAATCGAACCACAGGATAATCCTTTTCAAAATCAATTTCCAAACCAATAAAATCCTTGTGATCCTTGAGAGAAACATCAGGCTTACCCACTGTTGAAACATCCATATAACACGAATTGAAATGCAATTTTACAAATGCGCCAAACTTTGCAGGATCGTGATAAACTATATGCTTTGATCGTTTCATTCTAAATATAGGTTCAAAACAGATTTGTTTTTTCTTTCTGTTGTAATACATAATTCTGACAATACATGATGGATCAGCGCTCGAACATTCCATCATTTGTTTCTTTATGAGACATGAAGCAAAAGCATTGAGCAAATGTACATGATGATCGAATCGGTGCGATAAACACATTGTTTTTCTCTTTTGTTCGGGAAACGATAAATCTATCCATTCCTTTGCAATGTGATTGCTCCTCTTGTAATCTTTTGTCAAATGAGAAAAACAAATATTTTCCTCGAATCTTTTCATCATTTTGTCTTTCTTTTCCACACGATCCAACATTTCATTGTCATAATCCAACACCGTGACCCTCGGTTTTTCACTCTTATAAACAGTAGTCTCTTTCGAAACAACAACAGGTTCATCCTGTATTGCAACACATTGTAAAATACTGTTTTGTCCAGATTCTACTTTACGAGTAACTTCAACGCATATGGGACCCAGTGTATAAAACAACATTTTGTGCGTGTCATCATGTCTCCTCGGTGTAGCAGTCAAACCTATTCTATACCGACTCTTAAAATAGTGGAGCGTCTCAAAATAAGTCAGTGCGGCGATATGGTGCGCTTCATCCACTATAATAAGTTCAAAGCAATCAAAAAAGTCCTTGTTGTTTTCTACTATTTTGTTTCTTCTGGCTCTTATGGTTTGAAACGTAGAAAACACAATATCACAATCCTTGTATTCCATTTTGTCCAAATGCACAATTCCTGATTTTACTCTTGGAAAAAATACTTTTAATCGTTCCATGGGCTGATATATCAAATCGATGTTGGCTGCGAGGAACAGCGTCTTGCATTTCATTTCTTTTGCAATATGGAACGAACACATCGTGTTGTGTGTGATGTGTCCCGAAGAAAGAGCGAACCTCCTTGAATCTGAAAGTGTGAACCCATAATACTCTGATTCATCTTGTTTTTCAATGGTAAAATTCCATCCACAAAAATCATTATGCGTTGATTTTGGATAATGATCTCCATCCAATGTTTGAATATCATGTATGCTCCAACATAGTGAACCATGATCGACAACTAGCATCCCGCAGAATCGAATCAACTCATGGAGCAAAGTCTTGTTTTGGGGGTGAATTCGTCTTGTGTCCAACAACAGAAAATGCTTATTGTTCCAATCTACCATGTTGTGACTCCAAACACACTTGAAATTGTGCTTCAAAATGTAAAACAACAATGATCCATTATTTGAACAATCGAAAATCCTTCGAATAAAATTGGAGCAATCGTTGTTATAAAAATCCAAATCCTTCAAATTGAAATCGTTGTAATTATTTTTTAAGGAACATTGGTTTTTGTTTGTACGTGAGAATTGAATGAGATTGTGTTTCGAGTATTGTTTGTTTTCGAAAATGTCTTTTACATTTTTGTCGACCAGGGCATTTTTGTCCGTGTCCCATAGTGTTAAAATGTGATCTGAATTCACAGTGTACGCATCTATATGGATTGGAAACAATGTTTTTCCATCATATCTGTTCTCGTGTGTTTTAAAATAATGAATGCACTCGTTTTTGAATTCTGATGAATCTTGAGAAATAAAATCAATCCACTTTAATTTCCATTTGACCAAAGGACAAACTCGATACATCACACTCCTTCCGCTACACACACTCTTTATTCGTGTTTTACCACCGCGTTCATCCATGAGAACATCACCATGCAACAAATCTTCAACATTCTGTATGAATCGATTGAATGTCCACACGCGAGTTCCTTTTGCGAGACACTTTCCGAACCCGCATGGCAAAACGACCATTCCCGATGCTACATCCGTATGGTTCAAAAAGGATACAACAGAATCAATCACCTTCTTTTGTGGAGGATCATCTCTTAAAACACCATCAAAGAACCACCGATCTTCAAATGATTTGTCTTTGGGTTGAACAAGTGTTCGATTTATTTCGGCTCTTCCAAAAACATAGTTACCATAAGGAATGGGCACTTTGAGGTATGTTCCTGCTCCATTGATGTAATACTCACAAAAGTATTCGGTGATGATTTTGTTGTTTTTTTCATCGACTGATAAAACAGTCAAGTCTTTTTTTACTTTTTCCTTTTGTTTTTCGCTCAAACATGCAACATTAATGAAATAATGGTTCGAAAGAACAGATGTCATGCGTATTCCATTCTGCGTTATTTTCATTGGTTTTATTTTGGGAGCTCCACTCTTTTTCCATCGTAATTCGATTTCTTTGTTTGAATGGTTGTCTTTTTTGAAAAAATAGTCTTGCATTTTTGTTCAATTAGAGAAAGAGTGTTTTTTTGTTGTTTGTGCGAAAAAAGTAAAAAAAAAACATTTTTATGAGAAAAAAAATCACGATTATATTTCCTCTTTTTCAATTGGAACATGATTTATTTTGTTAAAGTGTTTTCTTTTTTCTAATCCAAGTCCTCTACTTCAAATGAAATTCCATCATCATTATCGATTTGCATACGATCTTCACGATGACGATCATCCGTCTCATCTTCTGGATCAATGTTTCTCACAATGCTGACCTGTGCTTGTATACAATTGTCTGAACTTTCCTCGGTTTCTTTTTCCTTGTTGTACGAGTCATCATAATATTCCGATAATGGTACTGGGTAAGATGAGTATGAATTTTTTGATTCAAACAAGCTTTTCATCGACGAGTTTTCGTTTCTATACAGCCCACAAACAAACTTTTCCATTTTTCCCTTCGTTGACTCCATTTCTACAATCGGTATAGACACAGCTTTCAATGCAATCATTATATCGGTATAATTGGAGAGTGTTTTTCTTGTCGGAATTCGGTTGGCTCTGCAATAGCATTTGTATTTGTCTACAAACTCATTGTAAGAAATACTCTGGCTACCAACATCCGTTTTATCGCAAATGCCCAACAATGATCCCTCTTCCTTGAGAAAACCAACCACAGTATTTTTCCTGCTTTGTATGACTTGTTGGTATTCGACAAGTTCTTTTGCCAGGACAGACCACATCATCCTTCTCATCTTACTGTTTATTCGATTCACCAAATGAAAGTACGAGTAGAATCCACGCATTATGATTTGTGAACGTTGCGCCAATATTTTTCGTTCGAGTGTTTCATCTTGCTTTTTACCAGCAGTTTCTGTGAACAAAAATACAGCAATACGTCTCGATGCTTGACCTTGGGAATCTTCGAAATTGTTTGCCAGTTCGTTTCCGCAAAATATTCCAGCTTTCGTATCCTTTTCGTCCACCGATTTTCCATACTTTTGATTCACCGATATGACTTCACCTGATGCCAGTTGTTTGAAAACATCGAAACCCACATTGGATTCCTTTTCCATTTCATCATAAATCCAAATCTTCTTCCCTATCAACTTTTCCATACCAAATTCCTTTTGCTGACCCGCAGACAAAACTGCTATGCAATTAGGCTGAAAGAACGATCTCAATGTTTTCAATATGACACTCTTACCAGCACCACCCATACCCAACAACGCAGGAACAATATGCGCTTCATCATGCTTATGATAAGGTTGCAATATTCTTCCAAAAACCAAAGCATACAAATCTCGAACCAATTCATTCGAATACTTTTGACCATCAAATATTCGTTGCATTTGATCGCATTTTATGTGTTTTTCGAAAAACATCGGATCATCTTGTTCAATACTCATATCAATCATACTTTGATCAAACGTTTCATCAATAAAAACGTTCGATGTCATTCGATCCATATTATTTTCATTCCTCTTTTCCACATACGACAGCGAAGTATACGGTGCAAACCAATAACGTATCGAAGACCCCTTGACTTTTTCTTCGGGATGTCTCGGTTTTCTATATTGTTTGTGATTTGTCGGAAGAGAAACCAAGTAAAACTCCGTCTCCATGCAATTGCATGATACTCCCTGTATTTTGGTCATGTCTTCGTACGATCCAAAATATTTGATTGTATCTTTGTCATCGGCATCCAAACACAATAGTCCATTTCTAAACGAGTACAACGTTGTGATAGTTTCTATCGTAGGAAACTCGTGCGTCCTTTGATTGAAAAGCATGGTGATTACATTCTTCATCGTGTTGACATTACCAAACATCTCGCTCCACTTGGACATATCCGACTGGTCGATAGAAGCCCACTCCTGTAGAACATTTTCAATCGATTCATGCTTGTCCATATCGACCCAACAATGTGTCGGCATTTTCTTTTTGATCGTATCACCCAACTCATTTTCCACTTCAATGTCAATATACTTTTGTCTACACAAAACATCAGGCTTCTTTTTGGCATATCCCATTTTTTTCATGTGCCCGATTGAACGAAGTAGCAACTTTGCCTGATCTTTCAACGTTTTACCTTCATAATCCAGTTTTTTAATGAGTTCATCGTCTTTTATTCTATTTTCAATGCAAAAACCCTGGTTATAACATATGAGCATAATGTCTGCTTTGAGTTTGTTGAAACCAAAATGCAACACAAAATAAATATCTTCAATCATTTTTACAATGATATCTTGCCTTTCAATCATCGATTTATAGCTGAGATAGTGAAAATCGTCTTTTTCCTTTGTTTTTTCAATGATTCTCATTCTATTGTATTGAACTTCGTTTGATATGGACTTTATCTGTTTGATTCTCATTTTGAAATTAGTTTCCAACATGGTCATCATATTTTGAGGGTTCACTTTGCCCTCCATATAAGTTGCAATTTCATCGGTTTCAACACTTGTCAAATCGCTTCTATTCGAAATTCTCGGAGCAACACTATTAGACGATGCGCCAGTGATTTGATGGATGGCATCATTATTTGCTGCTATAGATGGATTTCTAGCGGTTTGCTCATACGACTTGGAGTTTGATATGCGATCCCAGTCCAACACGAATATCGAAGAAAATTTTTGAAACAATCTGTTGGAAATGTTTTGTACCTTTTTCTGGTAATCGTCCGAACTCTCAAAATGTTCAAAACATTCCCTTTGTTCAAGTTGCCACTCCCTATACAACATATAAACAAGTTCTATGAGATCGTTTTCGGGTACGGCGTTTATGTCTTCGATTGCATAGGATACTGATTTTAAAATGTTTTCAAAATGATTCATCACGTTTTGATTATTATTTTCAACATGTGCGTGTTCATCTACTCCCTGATCTTGTATGAACATTCCTCTCGACATTCCCATAACATCTTGTTGATTGTTGAGCATGTATGCGCTATCATCTTGATCGTCTTGAACGTGTTCGAATAAATTGTTTTGAGACATGTGTGTATGTTTTTTTTCTTCGATTCGGAACAATCAAAATAAAAATGAAAAAGAATCAATTGTTTATTTTTTTTTCTTGTATACACGCTCCATTTTTTCATTGATAATTCTGCATGTTTTTTAATTTATAAGTTTTTATAACTTTTGGAACATTGAATATTTTAGGTATACAATTCGCAGCAAACGTGAACCGTTCTTTTGAATCTTGTGAATCTCTGCTTTCAAACTGCTGATCATCCACTAAAATCATGCAGCACGGATTTAAAACCATGAACGGCATATAATGATAATAATTTTGCTTCAGCGTATCAGATGTACTTTTCACCAATTTTTTTTGTTCCTTCGAAACAACATCGTTCATTAAATCTTTAATATTGTGCTTTATAGTCGAATCGATTCTATTCCTTTCTTCTTGTGTTTCATTCTCTGCAACATCAAATTTCTTTAAACAAAACACATTGTTCAAAAATATTTTGATAATTATGTTCTCATTGCTTCCACTTGAAAAATACTTTTCATACACAGGTTTCATGTCCACTTCTATCAATGTTTTGTATAGCTTGATTTGTCTAGGCTTTATATCAGGATTGATTGCTGTCTCATTGACTACCAATTGATTGCTGAACAATATCTTAAAATGTTCAAACAAATGTTTGTCAGCCATTCCGTCGTCAAAACCTTCTGCCTTGATTCGGTCAAAAAAATTCAATTGCTTTGGAATAGTGAACAATGTTTTTCTGTATCCAGTATTTACAATGTCCATTTCATCTTCACCCATCTCGCTAACGTCCGATTTGTCGTCGTCATCCGAATCGGAATTCACTTCACTAGAAGAAGCAACAGGTTTTCGAGGTATCTGTTCATTATCGGATTCACTGTCACTATCACTATAATCATCCTCAATATCATCATCATCATAGTCGTTCATTGTTGCATAAGTTTTCTTTTTTTTTGGCTGTGTCTGAAAATCAATCAATTCATTCTCCTTTTTCAAGCTCTTTTTTGGAATCGTGTTCGTTGTAAAGTAAGGATTATTTTTGACATCTTTCGCCACAACCAAATGAACAAAAGAATGATCGAGACACATCATGAAATTGGACTGAACTGTGAATTGCATCTTGTAATCACTGGCACTATTGTTCTCTTGCTCTCCATCATGTTTAGTCTCAATGTTCAAGACGAAGAGATCGAGTGCATTGAAATCAGTCGTGTTTTTTGGATTCGAAGGGTTTCTGGTGTACGCTTGATAATGCTTACCTGATGTGGCAACGCGTGATTGCAAGAAGGATGAAACTGGAGGAATTTTATGTTCCTTGGATGGATCATATACGCGGCTTTCGAATCCGAAAAATGGAACACCACTGTCACTTTTAGAATCAAACGTTTTTGAGTACATGACTAGTTGTTTGTTTTTTTTTAATGAAAAATGAAATGTGCTTTTATTTTGTAAAAAAAAATATATATCTAAATTGAAAAATCGAAAAAAAAAAATGATTTTAAAATTCATGTTTTTTTGCAAGAGCATCCAAACACAATTTCACATTAATCGTTGACAAAAATAGCGAAATCTCCTAGATCACAAAAATGACTGATCTAACAAAAACAAAATTCGTTGATCTATTTTGTGGTATAGGTAGTTTTCACCACTCGTTTTCCACTTTAGGCTGGCAATGCGTTATGGCATGCGACATTGACCCATCTTGCAGAAAAACATACGAAACAAACTACAACATGAAACCACTGGGGAACGTATGTGATATAAATCCACAAGATATTGAATCGTTCGATGTTTTGTGTTCGGGATTTCCATGCCAGCCCTTTTCTCAAGCTGGAAAACAAAAAGGATTCGACGATGAACGAGGACAAATGATATACCAAACAATGAAATTCATCGATGCGCATCATCCCGCATGTGTCATTCTGGAAAATGTGCAAGGATTTCTTTCTCACAACAAGGGAAAAACGTTTCTAAAAATAAAGTCCATGTTGGAAAATAAAAATTACGTTGTGTTTCACAAAGTGTTGAAATGCAGTGATTATGGAATACCTCAAATGAGAAAGAGATTGTTCATTGTTTGTTTAAAGCGTGATTTGGTGGAGCAAAAAAACATTTGTTTCAATGACATTTTTGATTTGAGAGAATTTGAAAAAAATACAAATTTAAGTGATTATTTGAATCTGAAATTGAAAAAAGATATCGCATACACTATAAGGTGTGGTGGGAGGAATTCTCCAATAAAAGGAAGACACAATTGGGATGGGTATTTCACAACAGACGGCAAAGTCTATCGATTGAGCCTGAACGACGCAAAGAAACTTCAAGGATTTGAAGACGAATTTATTTTATGTGGAACGCAAACGCAAAAATGGAAACAATTGGGAAACACTATACCAACTGTGTTTACTAAAATGATTGGTGAAAAATTAAACAAAATATTTATTTGAGAAATTCGATTTTCATTTGTTTTTAATTTTTTGATAACCATACTCAATGATCCGAAGAAATATCTTTGAGTGAAAGTTTATTTTTTGTTAAAAACTCCATTATTTTGTTTGATGTTGAAATTGCTGAGTGAATTGTTCTCAAATACAGATTTTCTGACAATATGTATGGAATTTTAGATGTTTCAATATTATTGGGATTAACATGGACTAATGATTTCTCTATCGCCTGGAGTGCTTTAGTTGCATTTATTGGATTGTATTGAATGTCAAAATCTATATCTTGTATAATTTTACCTTCTGAATCAACGAATTTGAATTGATTGTTTTCAAAACTGATTGATTTAAGCGCCATTGAATAATTTGAAAAAGTATTTTGTTTGAACCACGCGATCGTATCATAAGCGGTCGATTTAAAATTACTAATATATGCTCCTTTGTAATAGATGAATGTTAGTTGACTTTGCACTATTTTGAAGTTGTTGCCACCACTTCTTAATTTATCAGTATGAAGTTTGTATTGTTGTTCCTCTATTATTGATGGAAAAAAATTGCTGAACAAATCTTTGTTGGCATTTCTATCAATATACATACTTGATGCTTGTCCACTATCATTTGTAGTATTTTGAATGAAAATATGAGTGTATAATTGTCCTGAAATATAATAACTTGTATTATCAAATGATGTCAAGGCTTTGTCAATTTCGTGCACTATTTTTCTTAAAACAGAAAAAATTTCAAGTCTCATTGACCTTATTTCTTCTTTTTTGGAAACTCCAGCAAAACTTTCCAACGACTTTGATATTCCCAAAATAATATTAAAATTATCAAGAACAGAGTCGATTTCTCCTTCTAAAAATTTAAGAGAAACAAATGTTTTGTAATAAACCGATGTGTTCAACCATGCTAAAAAGTCCGAATAATCTATGAATGTCGTTAGCTGGAGCAACAATCCTTCAATTTGCTTAACATAGTTAAGCAAATTTCCAAAATTGAGTTTGTGTTGAATTATTTCTTTTTGTTGAAGTTGATTTACTTGGTTTGTCGCATTACATTTTGAAACGAGATCTTCGATTTGTTCATTTATCCATTTCATGTTACTGTAAATAGAATCAATATTGATTCTATTGGGAAATTGTGAACTATAATTTAAATATCTGTCTGCATTGCTTTTCAACAACAGATTTGAGCTTTCCAAAGAATTTTTAATGCCCAGTAGGCTTGCCGTCAAATCATTTAATGTTTGTTGATTTTCGTTGTTTTCGTTGTTTTCGTTGTTTTCGTTGTTTTCGTTGTTTTCGTCTTGCATTTCATCATCTTCATCAATATCGTTATTATCGCCATCGTTATTAATATCGTCTTCATTGAACATATTTATATTATTGTTTTGGTCGGTTCCCATGTTATATACACCAAAAGGAATTGTGTATGGTTTTTCTTCAATCTCCGATCTTTTGTTCGATCCCGATTTAGCTTTCGGTTTACCTTTCAATCCATAAACTGAAAAATTCGGTCCTTTTTTTTTGCGTTCGAGAGCTGTTCTTTTATTTGGTGGTGAAAGGTTCATTGTTTAATTTTTAAAAAGCAATTTGATTGTTTTATTTGAAATCAATTAAAATATTTGATGTTCTTTTTTATTAAAAAACAACAAGTTTTCAAATTTTAATTGATCTGAACATGACTGCAAGAAAATATTTTCTATTTTGTTTTTTTGATTAATTATGTGGCTTAAAAGTTACCATTGATTGGTTTCCTTATTAAAAATATCATTGAAAAAAGAATTTTACTGTCAAAAGTTTGATTTGTGTTAGTAGAAATGCTGGATCGTTTTATTGAATTGTCTTCTGTGAATTTTCTTAACACATTGTTTGGAACAAGTATACAAATTGATTACTTGAATTAAATCATGCACGACATGATTCTTTTTATCAGATCAATGATCAAATATCCATAATCATCAAAAATACAACAAACATTGATTTTTTGAGCAAGTAAAAAACATAAACAAAATGAAATTTTTGATTTAGATGAATATCTAATGTAAGTTTTATTGACATTTTTTTAGAATGAAACAAGTCAAATAATCAAACATTTTCAAACACACACAGTGTTTCATCACCAGACCTCGAATCTAGTTCAGGCATTGTCTATTTGAACAAATCCAAAACATCAATTGTAACAAATTGGTTGTTTTTATTCGATACGGGGTTTATACTTTGATTTTAAGTCAATTGAATACAGTTTTTGTTCAGAATTTCCTGAGTACACAGTAGGAATATTTGTGTCTTTGACTTGGACTAGTTTTCTTTCTGATACTATCGAATTTAATGACAGAACATCATCAAAATTGTCATGTTCTTTATCGTCTTCATCGTCTCCTTCTGTTTCTGTTTGAGCATCAATCGCTCCTTCGTTGTCCTGATGAATATCTTTTGAATTCGATCCCATTTTTATTTTAGATCTGGACAGCAAAGAATTTGCTATCATATTTTCAATGATGTTTTCTTTGATGGGTTGGTTTTGTTTCATTTTTGCAATCATTAATTTGTCAAGTTTATCCAAGTGCTCAGATCTAGATCCACCATTGGCATCTTTGCATTCATAAAGTGCTTTAATTTTTGACGTTAAATCTTCTTTTGGATCAATCAAACCTTTTTGTTTTGTTATTGTCTTTTTGTTGTTTAAAACATCTTCATATGTTAAATATGCATCATGGCATTTCATTTGGATTTTTCCAACATATTCTTCGTAAAATGACAATGTGTCTATGTCGACATATCCTTGTTTGTATATGAACATTGCACAAAAAGACATGTACAAAATCGCGTTAAGTGGAGACACGAAAAATATGTCCATCAACAATTTTTTTATCAAGAATGCATCACATGAAGCCGCTATGTCTTTTTTGTCATCATCTCCTTCATAAATCATAGTTCTTTGAAAAATTATATTAATGTCGGAGTAGTCAAATGCAGCGTGTCCAAAATCATGAAAGTATTCAACTGCCTGGATTAACAATTTCAAACAATATCCATTGAACATTCCACATAACTGCAATGGATTTTCATTTTGCATCATTTTGTACATTTTCGATATTTTCGATTCTCCGATGGTTTTTACGAAATCTCTTATGTCACAAATTGAAACACAACAACAATCTACAAACAAATCAATAGATTTTTTAACGTCTTGATTTGAACTATAATGCGATTTCAAAATTTCTGATATTGCCAAAATAGAAACAGAATCTCTCGATGAGTTCTTCAATATTTGGTTAATTTCTTCAATTTGCATTATTTCTTTTACTGAATAATAAGCATCATCTGTGATTTTTTGAGAATTGTTTTTGTATTTGAATTTGACAAAAGCTGCATTAAATGTTTCCTTTGTCAATTCGTTCATTTTGCTCCCAACGACCTTTGATATTATTTTTGAAGGATGTCTAAAAAATAGACTGTACAAATTACAATCGATCATGCTAGGAATATTATCCTCATAAATAAATAAATCACTGTCTGATGTGAACATTTGAGGGTAGAGGATTTCCAATGTTGTGTTTTTAAAAATAGGAGTTTGATCCAAGCATGTGAATTTGTATGCCATGTTTAATCTTTTGTCTTGATCAGTTTTGTTTCCTGTTTTATTTTGAACCTGGTAAAGTTTATTTGAATTTAGCTGGATAGCAATGGTATCGTGATTTAAATAAACTGGCTGGCATCCCTTTGAAATGGTTTTGAACCCAGAATAAAATTTATTTTTGTTCATGACTTTCATTTGATTTATCCAACGATTGACTTCTTGTGACCTTTCGATCATATTTTCATGCTCTTCGAATTTTGCAGCGTATGCTCCTTTGCAAAAATTTTCAAAATGAACCAAAAATAATTTTGTCAAATATGAATTAAATGATTCGCACGAAACATAAGCCATCATTGATTTCCTGAATTCTTCGATAAAATCTTTGAACTCGCGTTCCTTGGAAATATCCTTATCGGAGTAATCGAAATATATCTCTATTATCTTTTTTATTTCATTTTTGTTCAGTTGATCAATTTTATTGAGCGCTTGTTCTAATTTTGTTGCGATCAAATTTTTATTGTTTTCTCCAGTGAACAATCCGGAAATGAAATCGATACTCAGAACTTCATTGATCTTTTGAATTGATCCACTTTTGTTGTTTTTGATATCAACCCATATCATTTTGTGAAGATTTTTTTTGTGTGATACTCTTTCGATATTTTTAATGAAGGATGACAAATTCTCAGAATTTCCAAAAATTTTGTCGATCAATTTGACAACAAGGGTCAAATATTCGTCAATCATTTCTCGATTGTATAAAAATTGATAAGAAAAAACACCATTGTGAGGGATCAATATTTCTTGACCTTTTGAAACGATTTTTGTTGATTTGAAATAAGTTATTCCAGAATTGTATTCTTTTTCGATCCCATTGAAATATTTTGTGATCGGGTATTTCTTCAAAATTTGAATGTTTGGATTCCACAAAAATTTGAAAATTGTTTCGGGAAAATGCGACGCTTTTGAAACTTTTACCCACACATTTTTGAAATCGTTTTGAATATATTCATCGGACCATATTCCAGGATCGCTTGATCTATGATATGATAAATCGTAAGTGAATGAATTTGAATAGTGTGTTGTGTTGAACAGCCCATTGAATCTTAAATCGGACAACATTGTCAAGAAATTGGTTAATTCAGTTCTTCTATTCACCAGCGCTATTCTTTCTCGGAGGTTGTTATTTTTTTCTCTCATGTTTTCCCATGAATCTTTTGGAATTGAATTCATGTGGAGTTTTATTGTGTGTATGATCGAATACATTTTTTCATCATGATTGTTCATATTGTTTTGAATTATCTTTCCAATCATCGTTTCCAGTATTTGTGCCACTAATTTCGGTTTTAGTCTTTTTAATGTGGAAAACACGAACATGTTCATAAAACAAATTGTGTGATAGACAATCTTTGAATAAATGCTCAGTGATGTTATTCCAGTCTTATTTTTTCGACTGTCTTCATCGTCATCGTCCCCACTGTTTCCAAGGTTATACGCATCACCATAATCACTGTTCAATAGAGCTTCTGTAATATAATACATAATATCGCTCGGGGAATCTGATTCTCTGGTTACAAAATCTTTGTTCGCAATAAAGAACTTGAGAGTTATGCAATACAACAAATATACTTTCTTGATTACAGTCTCATCATTTTTGGTTTTGATGGAAGACGACATGTTTTTCATTTTGATTTTCAAATATTCAAACACTTGGTCTTTCATATTGATGAAAATCGACAGAGAGTGTTCCATTGCACAAAATGTCAACTTTGCGGAATCTTCTTCAATTTGTTCGAAATCTTGCAAAGGATACATGTACGTTTGATTTTTTCTGTATTTTGAGGAATCTTTTTTGTTCAAGTGAATATATTCTCCAAAGAGAATAGAATTAAAAATTGGGAAAAATGACGATGAATTAATTGAATCCTTGGATGAACATTCTCGAATAACAGCCTGAAATCTTTGTTTTACATCGTTTTTGTTCATACAAAACTGAAATCCAAAATCAATTAAAATGTCTATTGTCAATTGAGAAGCAAGTTTTAAATTCAATTGTGTTTCCCGATTTAATTTTAAATTGTCTTGGGCTATTTGATATGCCATTGAATAAAAATTATTTGCAATGTGATTCATAATATCTCTGTTTTTTGTTATATATTGAATATTGCCTGATGGTCTATTGATAATCTCATTCAAAACACCCTCTAGATTTTCTTTTTTAGTTTCTTCAGAAACCGTTTCAAGATCGCTTATTTTCTGAAGAGGGAGATATATTGTTGTGCATATTTTTTGTTCTCTGTGCAAAAATTTAATGGAGTCACCCAAATCATCAGGGAGACCATTTAAATTACATGGATCATATCCATCCTTCACATTTTGCTCTCTGAATGGAAAAAAATACAAATATGGAGTTTTTTCGTCAATTTTTTTGTAATGATCGAATATCGCTAAACACAAAAATTTCGTTGAATCTACTTTGATCGAGTTGTTTGTTGATATGGTTTTCAATAAATTCCATTCGCTGTCATTTTTTTTGTCTTCTTCCTCATTTTTGTCTTTTTGTTCTTTGGAAATAACTTTTTCTTTTGTTTTTTCTTGTTTTTGTTTAATTGTTTCCTCCGTATTCAAAGCAGTGTTTATTGAATCGTTGACCAAATTTGATATTTTTGATTTGACATCCGATTGCTGTTTCTTTTCTTCATCAGTTTTGGATAGGTCATCTTGTTCAGGTTTTGAAGCATCTTGTTCAGGTTTTGAAGCATCTTGTTCAGGTTTTGAAGCATCTTGTTCAGGTTTTGGAGCATCTTGTTCAGGTTTTGGTTCCTCTATATTCAATGATTCTTCCCCTATTTCGTTCATTCCCATTATTGAACCTATTACTATTCTCATATAAATAGTCACAACAACCCTATTGTTTTGTTCACTGTTCAAAAAACTTTTTAGTTTTCCTTTTTCTTGTAATGCTTTCTTAAATTCTTCATCTGTTGTCAATTGTGGTGCATTTTTTAAATTTACTTCTTGATCCAAGAATTTTTCCAAAACACTGATGTGTGATTTCGAATTGAAAAACTTTATACATTTGCTTTCGAACAACGAGCATTGTTTTTCCCTACACAACAAATAGTCGCTAACAATTTCACAGCAGTATCTAACCATTACATACATGCAAGAAAATACATCATCAAATTCCGTTCCATTGCTTAATCTAACTTTTGGTTTTGTCATTGTTCTTTTCTTTGGAACTTCCAAATAATCTTTGTCGATTTCTTTTTTTTGTTCCATCGACAATGATATGCCTTCTTTTTCTTTGTTTCCTGACACTATTTTATAAACATAATCGTTTATCTCTTTTTTGGCTGATATATGATCTTCGTCGCTGTTTTTATTGATTCCTCTATCAATATCGAAAATAATTCTTGTCAAATGAATGGATATCTGGGTTAATTTTATTTGTTCTCTCAAATTTCCATTTGGAATATCAATTCCTTCATATTTTTGTGATGAATTGAAAAATTTACTGAACGCTTCCGAACCATCATATAATTTTTCCATAGTTTTGAAAAACACATCCCTTGATCCAGTGGAATAATACACCAAACTCGCATATATTCCAAAAGAAAGTGCAAAATTAAAAGAATCTTTGTCACTATCTAATTGTTCATTTAATTCTTTCTTATATTTTTCCTCATCAAAATTTTCACTTTCTTGACTTGTCGCGTATTTCGAATTTTTCATGTGTTCATAATCGTTTTCAAAATGTAAGTTACTTTTTGTATATTTTTCGAGACTCAACGAATTATTTAAAGTTTCTTCAGAAAGCAAACTAAAATGTTCTCCGATTGAAACTTTGACTCTTGAATAACATTTCATGAAGTTTTTTTCATCTTCTCTCTTTATCAAATCCATCAGAACATCATCGGAAATCATAAAAATCAACGATAAAAGATGTTTGACTCTCACAAATTTCGAATAATGTGACAATTCTGATCCATTACTGTTTCTTGTAAATGGAATAATTTTTACCATTTTTTTGTTTTCAGCTGAATAATTTTTTGTTCAATTCTTTTTTTATAATATGTTTGTTGAAATATTTTTTTTATTTTGTCTCAACAAAAAATGACATTTACTTTCAAAAGTGTTTGACTCAAAAAACCACACCCAACCATTCCCACAAACAAACAGCAATTAAAAATCAACCAAGCATTGCCTTTTATTTCATTTTTTTATTCACATCTTTTTATTGTTGATGATTCACAGTTCAACTTGTACAGTGTGAAAGTACGCTCGTTATTTGTTTGATCATGTGACTTTCGACGACGCTCTTTGAAAATCCCAAAACGCTGGGTACACACGGATCACAATGCATAAAGTGAAAAACCATGTATCCA
>Ga0100391_1000240_pt1 | contig 67285 bp, 39 predicted proteins | sample CryGeymeta201515_FD_81541 | JGI IMG/M metagenome (GOLD analysis project Ga0100391, IMG submission 81541) | Groundwater microbial communities from Crystal Geyser aquifers in Utah, USA - Crystal Geyser metaG 2015-15 | ecosystem: Environmental > Aquatic > Deep subsurface > Groundwater | place: USA...
ATACGCACTGGCCTGTCTTAAAGAGTACTAGTTACTGCCGCAAGCCAGCTTGAAATAACTAGTTACTGTCTACGTGCTGTAGATGAACATAGTATAATTTAAATTTAAATTTGGAAAGGTTTGGTTCTCTGTTTTCGTGACCGAGTATTCCTGGTAGCTGTTACTGTATTACCATGTAGTATCATTACTAGTAGTACTACTAAACTACAAAAACTGTCCAGAAGTCCCTCAACAGCGCTACTTTTATTCTTGGACTTGGCAACCATTGGGAGTACTAGTACCTGGTACGGTAGTAGACTACTAGAGTAGCTAGAATTCACTGTAACTTTTGTGTGCAAAACATACGTGTTCGCACACTCGTGCGTAAGTTGTTAATGCTACAATGGCGACGAAACTGATCCCTTCTGATCCATCTGCTTTTTGCAGATCCCGATGTGATGATGATTTGGTGGGTTCGCATTTCGAAACAACGCCAATCATTGTTAAGTGGCATATTTTCTTGCTGTTCGTTCCTGTTGCTCATCTCCATCCACCCACCGTGAAAAATCGTACCAGGCACCTGGTGCTAGCAGTCCTACGAGTCTATTAGACGACTAGCTACTGGTAATGTCGTACACTTTTTGAAAAAATATTCCAACGGCAACCATCCATCCACCCTCTACCTTGTCCACTACCACTACCGCTATTAGAACAGTAGTAGTGTACTCCGAGTAGGTGTTTAGCTTTATCCCTCATCATCATGTCCAGGATCTGTTCTGCCCGGTACCTGGTAGCGTGATGATGCAAAACGTGTGAAATCAGATTCATCCTCTGCGTACCATTAGATTCGGTGCATTATTTATTCATCTGACTACGAGTACTTCGCACTGCGCAGAGAGCCGAAGTACTACGTACCCTGGTTGGTAGTAGTAGTGCTGAGCAGTATTACCACGAGCTGATACAGTCCACCAGAGGTAGACTACCTAGTAGTAGCTCTAGTAGTAGCGTGCTCCAATGGAAAAGGAAAAAGGAGGTTTGCCGGATTCGTACCAGTCTGCTTGCAAGAAAGGAACCAGTGAGGAAAAAGTGTTTGCCAGTTTCAAACACACCAGAACAAAACAATCCGTTGAGTAGACTAGCCAGTCTACTACTAGTACTAGTAGTATGATCTCCTGCCTACGGTACCGACTCCGGTACTCTAGCTACTAGTAGTAGTAGGAGTAGTATTGCAGACAACAACAATTCAATAAATACCAATACACTATTCTACTACTAAACTGCTCTGCAGTCATCTCGCAGTGGCACTGAACGGGGAAGTTGATTGTACCGTTCAGAAATCATATACTTTTTAATAAGTATAATTATTTCTTATTATTACCTAGTAACTTCTTGGTGACTACCAGTACCTAGTTAGTAGTGGTACGGAAGTAGCATGAGTAGTACGTAACCTTGGTGTGGAAGAAAACTACTGTAAACACCATCTTATCATTCAATGACCACCTGGTACGGTACTACTTCCACTACCAGTAGTCTACTGCCAGTGTTGTTGGAACGGACGATGAAGATTCATGGTTGCAATGGATTTCGTTGTAACCAGTGAAGGATTCCTTCCTACTAAGCAACGGTAGTGGTACTGGCACCTATTCTCTTAACTAAAATTTCAAGTGATCAGTGTACCAAAGAAAGCTAGTTCTACTGCTGGTAGTACCACTCGTAATAACATTCAGAACTGTAAAAACGGGAATGAGTACAGCTAGTCCGAAAACACCGTCATGTGGTACTGGTACTAGTACTGTGGTTTGGGGTTAGATAGTGCCAGGTACAGTACTTGTCAGCAGCACTATTACCACACAGTACACATCAGAAAAACGAACACGGCAGTCGCTTGTACTATTGCTGCTGATTTTCATACCGGTACTCGAGTACCATACTCCGAGTACCTCCTATTTATTGTACCAGGTAGTGTACCAGGTAAAACCTTCTGTCAACACTTCGATGTTTCAGCTGGTTCTTCGGTCTCACCAAAACATCTCTCTTCATCTCTTACTTCATCAAGAACGCTCTTGAGAAGCAGGACCATAAAGCAAACAAGTACGAGTAAAACAAACACACAACAATATTACTCCGAATATTATTATTACAATAAGAAGCATACGAAGAAATAGAATACATGATAATAATATAATTTTAAGCCTACGTACTATAGTATATAGTATTATCTTCTCATTTCTTATCATCGGGCAATTCAAAACATTTTCGCAAGATCACTGTTTCACTCAAACACATACACACATCACACATTCACGCATACGCACACACACAAAACGGAACAACATACATCAAGATGCGTTCCTCCTCCTCGTCGTCGTCGTCTTCGTCCTCCTACAAGAACGACACTGGCATTGCGACCAACCCAAATCCCATTAAGAACGAGAACAAGAATACAACTCCGTTAATCAACAACCAGAACAAAGGCAAGAGTAGTTCACATAGCAGTGTTCCTCTTCCTCCTGCTGCTGCTGCTGCTGCTGCTGCTCCCACCAGTAGCAACAAAAACAACAAAAACAAGAAGAGCAATGCAAGTACCAGTAGTAGTAGTAGCAATGCGTTGGTCCAGCTTCCTGCGGATTACAAGCCTGGATTTACGACCGTTATTTGTGCCAAGGGCAACCAAGCCAAAAGTCACACGGGGAACGGATTTCTTCGTCACCTGGTCGATCAGCACGAACAGGCCTATCGTCGGGCTCGGACCAAACAAGAACGATCCAATATTATCAGTCGGATCTATCAGATGATCTGTATGGAAGGTGAATTTGTTCGTAAATTGAACACTGATGGACGCTACTACAAGGTCTCACCAAGAGTCGGACGAGAAAAGATTGGACAGACCATGCGAGACAGAATGCCCGCAGAATTCAAAAGTGCCAGACGTACCAATAAGAAGAAGATGAACAACAACAGCAGCAACAGTAATACTGCCTGCCATCAGAATCCCAACAAGCGACAGCGTACCACTGACAAGACGACGGAAATGGATGATGCAACGTCGTTCTTGTTACCACCACTACTCCCTACGTCATCTTGTTTGTCTTTTGCTCCCGATGATCTTTTCCTCGATGAGAAGATACATTCTGCTGCTGTCGACGCTAGTAGTAGTACTACTAGTAGTAGTATCACGATGAATCCAGAAGACTTGGAACCTTTGCCCTTTGCACAAGCTAGTATCTCTGTGGCGACGACAACAACGACGACGACGAAATCAGCAAAATCACCATCACCTACAAAATCATGGGATTACAGTTCCGTCGTTTCAGAAGATTCCAACGTTTTCTTATGTAGCAATGACGGCAACAAGAACGAGATCGATTTGGATGCTCTTTTGGATACAACTCCTCTTCCTTTCGGAGGTTGAAAAAACAAAAAGAGCGTGTCTACTAGTCGTAGTGTCAATACGTGTGACTGTAGAATATCAATGTCCGAAAATTACACACACATCTAGTTTTTCAAAAATAACTTTCTCTTTCGGTTCGACAAAGTGGGACTGGTTCGCATACTCCGACAACATCAACGACGTCATTGCTCGACTGGTACAACTACTACTAGTAGCTAAAGTTTCTGGTATGGAAGGACTAGCTAGTAGGAATAAGAGAGAAAAAGAAGAAAATCTGCAAAACTAACCAACCTACTGATACCAGCCAAGATAGTACTAGCTACCTGGTAGTAGTCTACTATTGGTAGTAGTGGTAGACTAGTAACAGTAGTATTTTGCTAGAAAGAAAAAGACGATGGAACACCGTTCCTTCAGTACTTTCCACATCACCACAGTCACCCGCGAGAACCGAGAGAAAACTTACGGTAGTAGTCTAGTTTGGTGGTTGTTTCGGTTCGGTCCGGTCTGGCCTGTTCTGGTCCGGTCTGTTCCGGCCCAATCCATGGCCACTTGTACTGAGTACTAGCTATTTTGCAGTACTTGTAATTTGAAAAAGTAGAAGTGTTTCCATGATTGTATCAATGGCCCCTGGCGGGGGCGGGGGGAGGGACGCAAACCAAGTCTTTTTTAGAGTTGAGGCTAGAACAATTATATGGACCTGTGATAATGGAAATATTGGATATTTGTTGAGATGATTGTCGTAACTGGAAATATTTGACCAACCTGGTGTAGATTCCAGTCCACTTTCTACAGGGCTTTGTTTTTAAAAGGAAATATATGAGCCTATGATAAAAGTCAGAGGTCAAAATACTACTAGTAAAAGCACTGGAAATTCACATCCCCACCCATCTAAGAACAAGAGTTCTGATGTCTGCCCATGCTAAGAATCTGGCATTTATTTCTTCAAAGGAGTAGACGAGGTCCACAAACCTCCTGTTAAGTCTGACTATAGAAAACTTTAGTAATCTACTTTGAAAATGATAAGCTAAATATTTATTACAGACAGAATTTGAGATCCTGAGCTAGCTCCCTTTGGTAAAGGTGTGACCACCATACAAAATTTCAGTACACTGCTTCCAAAATAGCAAGCTAAATACTAGTAGTATTTATCAGTAGCAGACAAATAAAACGTTTAAGTCCACCCACTGGTGGCTAGAGTGGCTGGTGAATAATAAATAATTCTGGTTGTACTGGTACTACTAGTAGACTCTCTAATAACTACTCTAGCTAGCTAGGAGTAGACCGTCTCTACTAGTAGAGTCTACTAGCTACTGATAAAAATAATACCAAGTATAAGCATCCCAACGGAGGAGCTGAAGATTTAATATGTCCAATAGGGTACAGGATATTGTTCATGACGAAACGAGCTACTACTACTAGCTGCTACTACTACTAGCTAGCTACTCTAGTAGCTAGTCTACTACACTAGTAGCTACTAGCTACAAGTAGTAGTCTACTAGTGGTCTAATAATACAGTACTCTGTTGTAGACTACTAGCTACTACTAGCTAGTAGTACCAGCTAGATGATGCTGAGATTCGTCTGGACTTCTTCTTTCTGGAGTGGGTACCAACAACTGATGCAAATAATAATGAAAGAAGAGAAAACACCACTTCGCTGGCAACTCAAGTAGTAGACTAGTCTAGCTAGGCAGCTAAGTAGTAGCAACTCTCTTTAGTATCATCACACCACAAAAAAAACGAATACAAAAACAATCCAAACTACTAGACTACTAGACTACTAGACTAGACACTACTTTACAATTACAGTACAGAAGTACGAATGATGAAGGTGTTGGTCATTCCAATGAAGCTTCTGCTACCTGCAGTCATCCTAGTATTGTTTTTACATGGTACATACTTGATGACATCTCATACAATGGCAGTGTTACGACATGAATTTTTACTGGTGGGTGGATACGACGAATCGTGTACTACTACATCTAGTAGTAGCAGTAGTAGCAGTAGTAGTATGTACGATGATGACAGTATTAATTTTTTGGCACTGGGCGATTGGGGTGGACAGGGCAGTTGGCCGTACTACAAGCGAGCTCAAAAGGTTGCCGCGAATGGCATGGACAAGGTAGCCCGGTCCATCGGAGCATCCTTCGTGGTGTCCTTGGGTGACAATTTTTACAGTCGGGGGGTACAAAATGACACGACGTGGAGGTTTCAACGTACCTACGAAGATATCTACCATCATTCAAGTTTGCGAGTACCGTGGTATATCATTGCGGGAAATCATGATTACGAGGGTGATATCGAATTACAATTACAGTACAGCTTGCATTCGTGTCGTTGGATCTATCCGTCGTTGTACCATACGCAATCATTCAGGGCACAGAATGTTACATTGGATCTCGTCATGATCGATACGGAAGATTTGTGCAAGAAACAACCACCACCACCACCACCTACTACTACTACTACTACTACTACTACTACTACTACTACTATTCCCACCACCACCAATACTACCGGAGGATGGAATTGGCTTTTACTGGAACTGCAAAAATCATCCGCAGATTATTTGTGGGTCGTCGGACATGATCCACCGTACAGCATTTGCAAACACGGACCAAGTGCCTGCATGAACAAGTACATGCCATCCATCTTGAAGATGTACGGTGCTCATTATATGGGTGGTCACGATCATTGTATGACACACTTTCATGAAAAACATATGAGTACTACGAATACAAATAATGCCAACGCTACTGCCACTGCTACTACAACAACTGCAGCAGCAGCAGCAGCAGCAGCAGCAGCAGCAGTTACTGATCCAACACATTACGTCTTGTCGGGAACGGGTCGTGAAATTGAGAGTCATATATTATTTAAGGACGATGAACGCAATAAAGCAGTTGACGTCGATTTTTACCTTTCCAGTGAAGTTAAAAATAATGATCGTTTCAAGAAGGCCACGGCTGGATTTAATTCCTTTCAGGTATCCAGGGATCAAATGATAATACGATATCACGATCAACGAGGAAATATTATATACGAAGTTGATCCACCAATCCGTCCCAGAAAAGAAGAAAAAAACCAGTTATGATGAATATGGGAACACAAAAGTGATCGTCTTTGGCGGTAAACAACCATTTTCTTCATTGATGTAACGAATGCATACTCGTGTTCAAAAGCCATCAATAAAACAAAATTGTTTCTTCGATACGACACGAAACAACCAAATGATGGAGCTTTCTCTGTACCCGATGTATGAAGGGAATTGGGATGTGTTGTCTTGACGTTTTTTTTTTTGCCACGTATTGTTGGAAAGCGTTCGTCGGCTCTAGCTTCAGAGCGGCAGGAGATTTCTCGTCGACGCATCATGACCATGACTGCTGCACGGTGATGCCTGCGCAGAATCTAGTATATATTTTTTCCCTTTTTGGAAAACGTTGCTACAAATTATTATACAAATGTTGGTTTTTCTTGGGAAAGCAACATAAAATAAAGAGTTGCTGGTACCTTCAAAAGAGAAGGTAGACTACAGGAGACTACTAGAGCATCATATTTTCATCAGCAGGTATGATTCTTGGGGGCAACAAACTTAACACTAACAGATTTGTTTCTAAAAGCTGTACAGGAAGAAGTGTTCGATAGTTCGGCCTACTACTGTAGTTGTCTAGCTAGCTAGCTAGCTAGCTACGGGTAGTAGTAGTGGGCTAGCAGTAGAGTAATAATTCAATGTGATGTTCGCAATCAGCCTGTCCATCACCAGACTAGTACGACCATTTTGTACTGCCCGGGTGTCTTGCTGACCCAATTCGAATATTCCAAAAATCAAATTTTAATAATTTAACGTCGCCCCTCATACGAAAAATAGTAGTAGTCTAGTGTAACAATGATTCATGATCGTAGAGGATCCGTTTTGGTGCCTTTTTTCGTAGAGTAGGAGTATGAGACATCGTCCCGATACGCGAGCGTTAATAAGAACAGTGTTGTTTGTAATAACTCCCGTTAATTAGATTTTCCATAATTTTCTTTTTTTTGGGGATACGAGATACAAGAATACAACTTATTTTGCTGCAAAGAAGAAAGAAAGAAACGAAGATGACGAACCTGGCATCGATTCTACTTTTAATCTTTTTCCATTCCGTCCTGTTGACGTCTCTGGCCGATTCATCGACTCAAGAAGATGATGGTCGTTTTCAAACTGACTTTGTCGCCAGGAATAAAAATCCAAGAGATTTGCAGGCTCAGAAAATTTTCAATGGAGTTCAAGTGACGGATGAAAACGAGTATCCACAATATGCGCTGCTCTGTTTTGGTGGTAGTACAATTTGTAATGGATGTGGTGGAACTCTTATTGGATCAGAGGGTAGACACGTCCTAACTGCAGGCCACTGCTTACGAGCCGTACCAACTGGAGTGGAACGTTGTCCAACAGCTGTTCGGGTTGGTGCCATTACCAATGATGGTGGCATTTTTCGTGCTGTTACAAACTGTGTGATCCATCCCGATTATCCAACGGGACCTCCGGATCTTGTTGCTGATTCTTTGGCTGATATTGCTGTATTGACGCTGGCAAGTGCTGTCACTGAAATCACACCACAAGTAATTAACAGAGATATAAATTTTCCTGACGGAAGTAACGAAATTCCGGTCACTGCCTACGGCTTTGGTGGTATTGATGCTGCTAATACTCAATCCAATGTTTTGCTCAAAGCATCTACTTTTACAACAACAACTGCCTTTTGCGAATCGGACGCAGCTCAAAAGCCCAAATTTACTCCAGCAAGCCAAGTCTGTACCCAAGTCGATGCACAAGGAATTTGTAGCGGTGATTCCGGTGGACCGATTGTAACTGAAAACAACGTACAGATTGGTATTTTGTCCTACGGGGATCCTGACTGTGAAGCTGGGACAATTGATGTCTGGACCGATCCAGCTGCCTACGCTGATTGGATTGATGAACAAACTGGTGATCTGAAAAGTAGTGCCCCTAGCAATACACCCTCACTTAGCAATGCACCTTCAGGTATTGCTGCGACACCAACAATTAGCAGTGCACCCTCACTTAGCAATGCACCTTCACTTAGCAATGCACCTTCACTTAGCAATGCACCTTCAGGTATTGCTGCGACGCCAACAATTAGCAATGCACCCTCGATCACGGTTGCGACTCCAACAGTTAGCAATGCACCCTCAGCTGGGGTTGGGACTCCAACAGCTAGCAGTGCACCATCTGTTAGCAATTCACCCTCACTTAGCAATGCACCTTCAGGTATTGCTGTGACACCAACAGTTGCCCCTAGCAGTGTACCCTCACTTATCGATGCACCTTCAGGTACTACTGCGGGGCCAACAGTTGGCAATGCACCCTCTGTTAGCAATGCACCCTCACCTAGTGATGCACCCTCCGTTGTCCCAATAACACCTACTACTTCGGCACCAACGCTGGCACCAGTACCGATTCCTTTCCCTACGACACCTGCTCCTGTTCCGAATCCAGTCCTTCGTGGACGCACCGACGCTTCGGGTGTTAGTAGTGGAGAAGGAAACGGTGCGGCCTACGTTGGTGCACGCGGAGACAGAGGTGCCGCGTGGCTTGGTTGAAGAAAGAAAAAAAGGCATTAGTATTGAACTATAATAATAGTAAATTCATTTTGTTATTCGAATCCAAAACGTTTGGCCTACTTCACCTATGCATTCACCTTGCTCCCATGCAAAAAACGATATCAAATTAAATAATTAAGCAATTAACCCATCGTGTACTTGAAGAACAATCATTAATTTCTGCACATAAAATTCTTCCATTTTTTTTTATCATACCTTTCCCAATGTATCAAATCTTATGCAATTTTCTTTCCTAAAAATATGCAATTTTTGTTCTGTCCCTACAGATATGGTGAAATGTGTTTATCGAATGTTTTAGAACGAACGTCTTCGTGGTCGAGTAGTAATGGGTCCCTTTTCGGGTACGGGTAATACCGTCCATCCATGCGCCGCCCATTTGTCACTGGGGTCGTGTTCCTCAAAAAATGATCGTGATGGAATTGTTTCAGTATTGTTGTAAATGGTATTCGATAGAGGTAACGGAGGTGATGCTGTGGTGGTGGTAGTAGTACTAGTACTGGTCGACCATCCATGAGCAGCCATGAGTCCATCTGACGGCAAAGATATACGTCGGCGGTGGTTGTTATTATTATTAGGAATCGTGTTCTTGATACTGTTCGGACTCGATGGTGGAGTCATCGTTGATGTAGTCGTTGTCATTATTTTTCGTGAGGAATGTTGAGCTTGAGCATCCCACGGTTTGGGTGACATCAGAGACTTTCGTCGTTGAGTAAGGTGAAAGTTCATCATCTCGAAAGCTAATACAAGTAGTCGCTACTAGTAGTAGTAGTACTAGTACTAGTAGTAGTTGTAGTAGTAGATATGTGTGTATAACTTCGATTTTACTTGATTCCTTCGTTCGTGTGGCGCGTGTTGTTGACAGGTTGAGATTTGTGAGAATATCAAATCATCATGTTCTTCCAGTCTTCCAGCAAAAACACGAGTAGTCTGGAAACAGTTAAAAAAAAAATAATGAAGAGATCACTCCGTGTAAGTTGAATCGCAAAAAAAGCGAACTATCTAATCACGGGTCACGAACAAGACTGAACAAATAAATGGATGAGTCCAATGGATGAGTCCAATGGACTTGCTCGTTGTACTACTACTCTAGCTAGTAGTGGACTACTACTAGCTAGAGAGAAGATTAGTCATCTAGATCACGACATGGATGCAGCATTTTACCCCCCTCACATATTCGTTGGAGGGCCACAAACACCGGGTCTGTTGGTGGCTCGTCGCACTCTCTTTCAGAACACAGGCCCTACCCGCACCAGGTGGAGACACCATCTACTACGTACAGCCTCACGAACATTCGTACCTTGCAGACATTGGACATCGTGAGGAAGTAGGAACGCCGGCCGTTGTCGTAAGTATCCGAGCTGGTCTGTTCTTTCAACTCCATCATAACAGTTGGTCCCTCTCTTATTCAGAAGAAGATCGAACTCGGATCCCGTTGGTCGTCAAAGCCCAATATTGTTATACCGGGAGATATCGATCGGAACAAACGCATTGCCATTGTTTAGTTTTTGATCCGGTCCAAATGCAAGCAAGCCGGAGAGACATTTCTTCACCTTCTTCGCCACAACTAGCTATGTGGTAGCACTGCTCGATGACGTGCTTGGAATCCAGTCGCGAGGAGGATGTTATTCCTGTGTAGGGACCGTACGGACATGCGTTGCTTGACATCGATCAAAACAAGTCCAATGATTACGTCAACGCCACGCGCAAGAATGGTGACACCGTCAAGCCAGGTTGGGCTCGATTAGCTTTTAGCTGCTACTTTTCTCCAGCCGCTGTCGAATGCATCATTGAAGCTGTCCAGTGGGTAGCACTTCACGGTGAAGAACTGTTGTGGCAGTACACGTTTGATCCGAAATCTACCATGTGGGTACACAGCAACCATTCGCAACACCATGCTCAACATCTTTGGAATCTGGATACATTCACTCCTACTAGAAGCCATATCCCAAGGCCAAACACTATAAGCAGCAGCTTTTGCGAAAAGCGAACCACTTGGTGGAAGGACAACACGTCGTCATTCCTTGGCTGTGCATGTATCAGTCTCAATATAGTAACGTTGCCTGCACCGAGTGAAAAATTGCGATGGTTTTTGTGCTGCCGCGTGAAACTGCGGCCAGTAGAATCAATTTACGAAGGAAGGACTTCACGATCTAGAAGGAACGACTTCATGTCAAGAACAGATATGAAAATAATGAACCTATTCACGATCAAGAAGGAAGGACTTCATGATCAAGAACAAATCATGAACTTATTCACGATCAACAAGGAACGACTTCACAATCAGGAACAATCAAGAAGGAACGACTTCACGATCAAGAAGGAACGTATTCACGATCAAGAACAAATAATAATGAACCTTTTCACGATAATGAACCAATTCACGATCATGAAGGAACTTCACGATCATGAACAAAAAATAATGAACAGATTCACGATCATGAAGGAACGAATTAAAGCTTTAGTACTACTACCTGGTACGTAGCACTCAAAGAATACTCCGCTTTTGCGAAATAGTAAAGGGGAAAAATCTATAAATAGTCGACTCTACGAGTAGTAGTCGACTTTTGGTAAACCAAGCTTCAGACGTCATGTCCAATGCTGGACAGTTTTTTATTATGTACAAGCCCGAAAGCCCAAAGCCCTGCTCGATTACCCTTTCCCTAAATTAACGCCTGCCCTAACACCAAAAGATGATCCAATCGGATGAGTTCTTTGTTCTCATTATCAGCCGCCCGGGCTCGGCTGTACTAAACAATATCAATCTAAGTACCCAAGCGAGGCCAGGCCGTATTGTACTTAGGCGTTCGAGCACGACGGAATCATCTGTGTCATACAATCGCCATATCGCTCAATTTTCTGTTGTACAGATTTTTCCAGTGCGAAAGAAAGAGAATAAAAACAAATAATTAAAAGTAGACTACTCCAGACTCCAGTAATTATTAATAACAAGAGAAGCAGGAGTACTCTGCATCATCCGATCACAACAATTTAACTTTTGTATAACTAACAAAGTAACAAGCAAATCCAAATCAAGATAGATAGATATCAAGGAAAGGTGGCTTTGGCGCTCCTTTGTTGGTCTCTCCTCATCAATAAGGCCCCGCACTCGTACCTCGTATCTCGTAGTATCTACTAGTCTACTGAGTACGGAGTAGACTAGAGCACAGTAGCAGGCTGAGAGAAGGAGGAGAGTTTGGAGTATTCATATTATTCTCGGATAAACTGGAAAAGGAATAGATTAATTGGAGTGTCTTCTGCTTCATTGTCCCGTCTACTCAACTTGCATCAACTATTCCTTACTACCTTCAACCTTCAACCTTCAACCTTCAACTGCTTGTCTACTTCTAATTCAGGCAGCAGCCACAGACAGTCAACCCAGCGCACAACCCAGCCTTTGTCACGGCCTCAAGTAAAACACTACCATGATGCGGGGAATGTTTTCCATGTCTCCCTCGTCGTCGAAGAGAAGTAACAGTCACCATGATAAGGAACGTCGAAATCGTAATGTAACAACGGGAAACAGCAGCAGGCAAAACATAAGCATCAGCAGTGCTCAATCCTCAGAATCTTCATCGCCTCCAACTCCTCCTTCAGATCAGGATGGACAAATGACCAACTCACAGCAGCACCAGCAGCAGAAACAACAGTCACACAGTGGAACGTTTGGTACCATGAAACCTCGTATCATGAATCATGATGAAATTCCGCGGGGAACGGTGCAGAGCAATCCATTTCTGGCCAACAAATTCACAGGCAAAAATAATGCCAAGTCCAATAAGAAGAACAAGCATCACAGCAGCAAAAGTGGTAATGGTAGTGGAAGCAGTCATTACTCCAGTTCTGGCGCAACCGCCGATGCGGCAGCCCAAGATGAAAACAATCCATCGTTTTTGACGCCCACGTCTCGCAAACGATTCTTTGGACGCAAGAGTCAGACATCACCGGGCGCTGCTGCTGCTGCTGCTGCTGCTGCTGCTGCTGCTGCTGCTGCTGCTGCTGCTGCTGCTGCTGCTGCTGCTGCTGCTGATTGTTCTCCCTCTGTCGGAGGAAGTGTTTCGACTGCAAAACAAAAGAAAAAGGGAATTCTGAAATTCTTTGGCGGTTCCTTGCATCAAAAGTCCAAGCATACTGTCAAAGATGCAACCAGTGGTATTGTTGTACCTACAGATGCAGACTTTAGTGTGGCTCCAGATGACACTACAACGCAACAGCCAGATACGACGGCCTCTATAAAGTCGGTTAGCAATATCAAGGCACAATTTGATACGAAGAGTTCCATTGGGATGAGCAATAACGAAAATGATTGCAAAATGAGTCAAGACAGCAGTCGCAAACATTCCAATGTCAAAAAACATCCGACCATTAAGATAACCAAAAATGTCAACAAAAATATGGTCGTTAATAACTTGGAGTTGATTGGAAACGATGACCATGATGACAAACAACGTGGTGGTAAGAAAAATACCAATGATTCCCAGAACAAGAATCTGCGACGCCTGTACGGCAATCATTCCGACGATCAAACTGAAGTGAGTAATTTGACCAATCCTACCTACTTTCAAACCGTTGATCATAGTACTACATCGCCATGGCCTTTGACTATGGAAGAAATGGCAGCCCACCATCTAGAAAAACAACAAAAGATGCCCTCTGTCAAGCAAACCAGTAGCAACAAGTCACATCCAGACGACGAGGAAGACGAACTCGCGTTAGGTGATTTCTTTGTCAAGGAAAAAGAGTCTCTGGATTCATGGGAGAAGGATGATAGCTTTTCAGATCCCTTTTTTGCTAAGAACGGTACTAAGAAAGCTACTGCCGCAAACAAGGATACAACTGCTACACCCATTTTCGAGGTGGATACAGCCTTTCCAAGTTTTGACAGCAATATCAAATCGGAAGACTTTGCTGCTGTGGACGAGGATCCAGACGCGGCTACTTCCGGTGTCGTTACCAGGCCGCCTCGACCAGGCAATCATGTATCTTCAAGTCCATCCTCAGAGACAGTTACAACAGCTCCGTCGCCACTAGCCCGTCGTTTGTCTCGCGGAGGACTAAAATCCGTGGCGTCATCGCAACGTCGGCGTTTACGATCTCGCTCTGCATCTCCTGCTGCTTCGGACAAGAAATTGACAGACGCAAGTAAGACAAACGATGCTACTTCCGCGTCGAGTCAACAAAGTGCTCTTTCGGCCGTATTGAGCACTACTGTGAGTGTTAAGAGCAGTCGCAGTCAATTGAGGCCACGTAGAATGGAGACACAGAGACTTCAAAGATCCGTATCAGGCAATAAAAAAACGGAAGGTCCTGTACTGGCCATTAGAACAGCATCGTCTGAGATGAGCACCGGAAGCGACGCAGTGTCTTGCATATATCATGTGGCAACTTCCCGTAAGAAAGTACTCAGGACTTCGTTGAACAAAAGTAACAGCAATGCAAAACAAATTGGTTCTCGTGGCAGGCAAGCGTTTCTCAGTGCGAAAAAGAAAAAGAACTCGGTACCTACAGGTCTTCACGCTTCGAGTTGCAACACTCCAAAGAACCAAAATTTCCGCGAGAGCAGAAATAGCAAAAGAGACAGGCGCAATAGCTTACCAACCAGCGATTTGACTGGTTCTAGCATGACAGCTTGCACAGCTCCTATCGCGACACCACTAAGGATTACATCAAAGGCAGAAGTCTCACAAGTTCAGCGAAAAACCTCGTTGAAGATCGATACCACTGCAACTTCACATGATTTTAATGGAGCGCATGAGCCAATCGATGCAGGTGCCTTATACAGCGGTATCTTTTCTACGAGTCAGCAGTCAAAGCCTGGTCGTCTGGCGGACCTTCGTCAAGCCCTCCATCGACCTCGGATTCTTAAGCCCGGACGCACACCTAAGAATAATGGTCCCATGAACAGTGTTTTTGACTGCTATGATGAAACGCAAGTGCAGGACCCATTAGCCCGTGCTGGACTGCGATTGCTGTCCGCTTCGGTGGTCCCAATGCAGGCCTTGACGCGAGGATTCTTGGTTCGTCGCAGTATTCTCACCCGGTATTGGGCAGCCTTGGTAATTCAATCTCGCTTCCGGTCGTATAGAGAAGAAGAGAAATTTTTCAAAACCAAATACGCTGCTATTCAAATCCAGCGGATTATGCGTGGGTGTTTGGTGTTTCAGCGGCTCTGTTTGGAAGATTTTTCGGCAACTGAAATCCAAAAGATTGCCCGTGGTCGGTATCAGTTCATGAAATATCGTCGGCAGATACGGGGCTTTACTCTCTGTCAAGCACAAGTGCGGCGACGACAGGCAGAGCAACACGCCATTATTCGATACAGCTACGTATTTCTTTTGCAAGCGTGGACCCGAGGTGTTTTGGTCCGACTATCCTTTGCAGCTCAAAATGCAGCTGCTAGGGAGATTCAGCGTCATATTCGAGGGTATCTGGCATCACTGCAAGTCCATGACGAACTGTACAGCATTTGCATTGTCCAAAGTTTGGTGCGTCGTCAACAAGCTATATTGCTGGCTTTGGATAAGATGGAAGCCATTATTGTCATGCAGGCATTTCTGCGAGGGTATTTGGCACGTCAAAAGGCAGACAAAATTCAAAATGCAGTGTTGACTATTCAGTCAGGAGTTCGTGGATATCTAGCCAGCCTCTCTGTTTGCGAACGGATGTTCAACATTATTGTCATACAAAGTCTTGCTCGTCGCCGCGGAGCCAGGAACGAAGCAAGGAGCCGTATGGATGCTATTGTTTTAATTCAGGCGCGATGGCGAACACGCCAAGTCCTGCTCTTGGTTCAGAGACAGCATTTGGTCGCTGTGAAGATTCAAAAGGTACTTCGTGGGTATTTTGCCACTCTCTTTGCCTTTGAAGAGCTGTACAGAGTTACCGTGGTCCAGAGCTGCTGGCGCAGAAAGCAGGCCAGGAGCCTCGTTTGCCTAAAGAAGCACAGTATCGTTCGTCTTCAGGCTGCTGCTCGCGGGTACGTGGAGCGGAAATGTGCTGAAAAAAAGCGTGTTAAGGCTATCATAATTCAGTCGATTTGGCGTTCCTACTTCCTTTGCTTAGCCTTCCAAATGAAGCTATTGGATATCATAATGTTACAGAGCCTCTGGCGACAAAGATCTGCCAAAAACTTGTTGACAAAAAAGAAACAAGAGCGAGACCATCAACAAAAAAAACAGGCTGCAGTTGTAATTCAATCCAAGTGGCGATCATTTGACGCAAACTTGCAGTACATTACCTATCTTGATGATGTAACAACTGCCCAAAGCATAGTCAGACGATGGTTTGGAATGGTAAAGGCGACCCTAATCAGGGAAGAGATTGCAATCAAGATGAAAAGAGCAGCTGTCTCCATACAAAAAACATGGCGAAGATATGTCCTTGAAGCTGCTTTCTTGGTAACACTCTCTGACATTACGACAACGCAATCAATGGCCCGCGGGTGGATGGCTAAGCGTACAGTCAAAACACTGCGTCTGCAAAGAGAAGCAGCATTTGAGCAAAAAGCTGCTATCAAAATTCAGACCGGTTGGAGGCGCTTTTGGGATTGGTCTTCTTACCTAATTGCTGTTGAGAGTACTATTGTCATCCAAGCTCTCGTCCGTAAATTTTTGAATCAATGTACTTATGTTGACACCCTTTGGAGCACTATTGCCATTCAAAGTTCTGTTCGCGTGTTCCTTGCAAAGAAACGAGCTTCAGTTCGTAGAAGATCTGAAGCTTCAAGGATCATTGAAAGGCAGTGGAGAAGCTACACGGCTAAAATGCTACTGAGAACCTTGAGAAGTCGGTACCAAGCTGCAGCCAAGATCCAAGCTACTTATAGAGGATTCATACAATACACTGACTACTTGTTTTTGCTTTGTGATGTCATGAAGATGCAGAAAGCTGCTCGCGGTTTCATTCAACGTAGACGGTACACGCAAATGCGAGATCGTTTGTACAAGATTTCTGCAACCACTATCCAAAAGACGTGGAGGGGTTACCATGACTGGAAAACCTACGAACTATCCCTGTTTTGCATTATTACTGCTCAACGTTGGATTCGCCGATGGGTTGCCGCCCGTAGGTTCGAAGAAGAAATTGCAAATTGTCTTCTTAAAAGGAATCACGCTGCGATCTGTATTCAGCTGACCTGGAGAAGAGCGACCGCATCAATGCTTCTTGGAAAACATTTAGCGGCGCGGTCTATTCAGAACAGCTGGCGGGTTTCCAAATCTCATTCAATTTTGTTCAGCCTACAGTTTGAGTTTTTGTCTGCCCAAAAGATTCAGTCAGCATGGCGAGGTTTTTTCTGTCATTCGGACTATTTGTTTGACTTATACAGCATCATCAAGGTTCAGTCACTTGTTCGCCGTCAATCAGCAATGCGTCGGGCTCGGCTTCGCAAAATATTGAGAAAGTTCAACTCAGCTACCATCATTCAGGCACATTGGCGCTGCTTTGCTCAACGTTGCAATTACATCAGCGACATAGCCGACATCACGGCAGTACAAGCTTGTGCTCGTCGTCGTCGCGCTGCTAAGCAGTATACGCATCTCCTCAACGAATGGAGTCAACTCCAGAATAGATCTGCAACTTCAATCCAGTCATATTGGCGACGCAATTATGCCCGATCAATTTTGCATCAACACTTTGCTACTCGCAGAATTCAAACTTTATGGAGACGCAGCAAAGCTTGCAAAACAAGACAATTGTTGGAAGCAGAATACGTTGCTGCATTGAAGGTCCAATCTGCTTGGCGTGGATACGTTGCTTTTGAAAACTACATGCTTGAGCTAGTGTATATTATTCAGATTCAAAGTATTGCAAGACAAAATGCCGCCAGGAAGGAATTACAGGAACGTCAGCACAAAAAGCAAGTGGCATCGGCTGCCACCATTCAAAGTCTTTGGCGTGGCCATGCTTGCTTTATACAGTATATAATGGATGTAGCTGACATAGTCACAGTGCAAAGCACAGTACGGCGCCAATTGGCTTCGGAAAAAGCGCAGAAACTTCGGCGCGCGCGACAAAACAAATGTGCTGTACTGATTCAGAAAACTTGGCGCAGGTGCTCTGCTGCAACTGCGTACAAGCAGACATTGTCCCGCTACAATAGTGCAGTTGCTGTCCAAGCTGCGTGGAGGTCTCATTTTTGCAAAACAAGCTATGATTTGCTTTGCAGTGACATAATTACAGCACAGTCACAAGTCAGAAAATACTTTGCGCAGAAAGAGTTCCAGAAACGAATCCACACCCATCACGAATGCAAGGCTAGCATTGTTCAAGCAGCCTGGAGAGCTCATCATTGGCGCAGAATTTACATGATGACTCTTGCAGATATTATCATGGTTCAGTCCCAGATAAGAGCACTCTCTGCCAGAAAAGAGATTTCAAGGAGACTGGTGGTTCGTAATATTGCATCTTCAAATATTATTCAAACAGCATGGAGAGCCTACTTTGTAAGAACAAACTACCAATTTGCAATGGATAACATTACCAAGGTACAATCCATGGCACGGCAGTACCTAGCAAAGAAGCAGGTAGCAACTCTTCAAGCAGAGAAGTGCAAAACAGCTGCAACAAAGATAGAATCAGCATGGAGGGCATACTTTGTGAGAACAAGTTACATAGTTGCCCTTAATGATATCATTCAAGTCCAGGCTTTTGTCAGAAGAGCTATTGTGCAACAAGAATTCAAGAAGTGGTTGGCAAAGCGCAGAGCCTTGGCTGCAACCAAGATTCAATCAGTCTTAAGAGCATCTTTTGTCAGAACAAGTTACATCATTGCCCTTGATGGTATCATTAAAGTCCAGGCCTTTGCCAGAAAAATTACAGGTCAGCAGCAATTTAAGAAGTTGGTGGAAGAACACAATGCCCTAGCTGCTACCAAAATTCAATCAGCTTGGCGGGTATATTTTGTCAGAACAAGCTATTACTTGCTTCTCAGCGACATTATTATAGCACAATGCCAAGTCAGAAAATACTTTGCACAGAAAGAGTACCAGAAACGAATCCACAACCACCACGAATGCAAGGCTATCATTCTTCAGACAGCCTGGAGAGTTCATCAGCAAAGCACAACTTATTTGATGACTCTTGCAGATATTATCATGGTCCAGGCCCAGACTAGAGTTAACTTTGCAAGGAAAGAGCTTTCAAGGAGACTGGTGGTTCGTGACATTACATATTCAACTCTCATTCAAAAAACCTGGAGGGCATACCATGTGAGAACAAACTACCAATTTGCAATGAAAAACATTACCAAGGTACAATCCATGGCACGGCAGTACCTAGCAAAGATGGAGGTAGCAATTCTTCAAGCAGAGAAGTGCAAAACAGCTGCAACAAAGATAGAATCAGCATGGAGGGCATACTTTGTGAGAACAAGTTACATTATGGCCCTGGATGATATCATTAAAGTCCAGGCATTTTCCAGAAGAGCTATTGTGCAAAATAAATTCAGGAACTTGGTGAAAGAACACAATGCCTTAGCTGCTACAAAGATTCAAAGTACTTGGAGAGCATACTTTGTCAGAACAAGTTTCATTATTGCACTGGATGATATCATTCAAGTCCAGGCATTTGCCAGAAGAATTATTGTGCAAAATAGATTCAGGAAATTGGTGGAAGAATGCAGAGCCTTGGCAGCTACCAAGATTCAAAGTACTTGGAGAGGGCATGTTTTGTATACTACTTATGCAATTCTTTACTTTGATATTGTCAGGGTTCAAAGTCTGGCAAGGGCCGTACTTGCTCAACGCCTATATAATCAGAAAAAAGCTGAAAGGAAGGAATGCGCTATTGTAAAGATACAACAGATTGTGCGAGGAAAAGCAGCTCGTGGTATTCTGCACACGTTATTGCTGAACAAGAGTGCTACAAGTGTCCAGTCAACTTGGCGAGGTTTCTACAAACGCCAGCATTACCTGTTCCAGATTGGTTCTATCATAGAGATCCAAAGTGTAGTGCGAATGATTGCTGCGTCAAGAGATTTCAGACAAAAACGAATTGCCGTCACCAAGATTCAAACTATCCACCGTAGATTCCAAGGGAGGATTCAGACTCTTTCGCTCATTTCTACAGTTATCTTAGCAAAAATGTGCGAGCATTCATACGGTTGCGCTACTACTACTATTCAGTGTGCATGGAGGCTTTACAAACTGGAAAAGAAGTTAGCTGCAGAAAAGATGCGCTTGACTGCTTTGAAGAACGAAGCTGCCATCACTCTGCAACTCTGGTATCCTGTTGCCAGCAGAGTGCGAGTCAAACGCCAAGCCCGTGCTGCTAAGGTAATCTACAAATTCCTCAAAATGGTCAAGATTGAAGTTGACAAAGCCATTGCCGCCGAAGAGAAAAAGTACAAGTTTCGGGAAAAGATGCGCAATCGTACGAAAAAGTTGGACGAGGAGTTGCTGGAAGGTGCATGGGAAAAGATGGAAGTGAAGGTTGTGGCCAGCAAATGTAATCGTAAGGATCGTTCCAAGAAACACAAGCTAGGTGAACGCCAGACAAATCTTCCCAATATGGTGGCATCTCGTGCCTCCACTCGCCGCCGCACTGGACAACAATCAGCAACTTGTTCGAATACAGTTACTTCCTGTTCCTCGAATCACCGGAACAAACACAGCTACTACCAACAACAACAACAACAACAACAACAATCAGCTCCATCCGACATTGCTCCTCGTACATCTCGTGTATCCTCCTCTGCTCGCCGCGAGGAAGAACACCATGCAGTTGGGTCGCAAGCCTCCTCCTATCTTCGTGGCGGTCCCGGTGCACCTTTGCTTCCTCCCAGAGAAGTCGTCATGACCATGGACAGCGCTGAGGAAAAGCAGATTTTGACGGAAAAGATGACGGAAGATTCTGCTGATAACTTTCGTAATCGAGCTCCTGGTCCAGTAGATTCGTTGCTATCGGAAGCTTTCTACGAGGACCGGCTGCCTCCTTCGGTAGCACGTTCCACTGCCAGTTGTGGACGTGTCGCTGCTCTCTCACCTAGCATACCAGTACCACCAGCAACGAAACAGACGACTGCAGCAGTTGATGGTACCGAATTGTTGGAAGGAGTCTGGGAAACAATTGATGCCGACATTGTTGCCACTGCTGCTGCTGCTGCAGCATCTACACCCAAGGCCACCAAAGCCATTCTATCCGTGTGTGGTTCCCCGTATCAACAACAACATCATCATCATCATCATCATCATCATCATCATCAACAACAACAACAGCAACAGCACCGCCTTCCTCGACCTCGTATTGCCTCTTTGAGTGATTGTCATTTTACACAAGACTTGTCATTGGAAGAAGCGTATTTGGATATGGAAATTAGTGGTGCGAAAGAACGTCGCATGGCCGTGAAAGTGCAAAAACGAGAAGAACGTCGTTGTGCAAAGCGATCTGATAATTGCAGTCGTGGTGCGTATTCGACCAATAGTGGTCAGCGTCGTCGTAACAACCAAAACATGGCTACTACTACGACTTCTGCTACTGCTGCTACGACTACCAGAACTGGTGGTGCCACGAGTAGTAGCAGTAGAAGTTGCAATGCCAGTTATGATGCAGCGGTGAGGAGTGCTGCCAATCGTCGTGTTGTTGAACAATGTACCATGAATAATGTAATTCCTACTACCAGCCGCCAAAATCCAACATCATCAGCAGCAGACGTAGGTCGAAGTCGAAGTCATTCCATGAATCAACGACCCCTGCTTCCACCGCTGCAGATTCGAGTAATCGATCCGGAGGAGGAAGCATAAAACCAAACAAAAAATTGACAGAGAAATACTAGTCATGCAATATCGAATATCGAATATCGATTGTGTGGACCTATTATGTAAAACAGAAAACAAGGAATGTGAATGTGTGGAAAGAAGTAAAAAGAGTAAACTAAATACATGGAAATAAGTAAACAGTAAATTAAAAATCTCGTCCGAGTACATACTACATATTACTAATAATAATACAATATTATATAATAATATATTACTGTTGATACAAACTATTGTTCTACCGATCATCATCATCAATCATCATCATTCCCACAGGCGTTTTTTTTTTCCAATAGAGTGTGATTTGATAGAAGATGATAAAGAAGATAGATCGCGCGGTGGTGACGAGGATTAAACTACCTGTGGTTGTGCGTAGTACTACAGTAGCTGCTACTCATAATCGTCCTTCACTACCGTAATAACGTTGTTATAACTACTATTTAAAAAAAAATGCTGGCTAGTACATTCATTCTTACGAGAGCCAGCCCAACCTTAGCACGGCTGACGATATATCCAGAATCAGGGACGTTGAGTAGTACACTACTACTACTAGTACTCGTAGCTAGCTACTGTAGCTACTAGGGGGTCTAGTTAAACAGCGTACTTGATTCCTGGTATTCACAGTGCATTGGCTTGTATTCATCAATTTTGTATTACTTCAGTTCGTACCAGTAGTTGAGACACGAAAAAGAAAAAAAAAATAAGATTTTTTTTTCTACACACACACATACATACACACCCAGGTAGGACACGGGCTTTTCCCCCCAAACTGTATCACTCTGCTGTGCCTCTGTTATTATAATATTACTAGCTAGGGTAGAGTATTGAAAGATTATAATAATACTACCATATCATTGGCCTTTTTAATACCTGGTAATAAAGAGTGCTTTTTTTTTTTCACATATCTTTTTTCATTGTTTTGAAATAAGAAAAACAAAAATAATAAAGGTTGTTGAGAGTTGAGAGTACTCTACACTCTAGAGTACTGCAGTAAAAAAAAACCATCACGATGAATTTGAAGCTGCACCGTGTTGTACCACTACTAGTACTACTAGTACTAGTGCTGGTAGTAGTAGGAACAGCAGCAGCAGAAGTACAGGAGCAGCAAACGACCAATGACGACGCAACAACAGTGACGAACGATGATGATGCTAATAATGCTAATAATGCTAATAATTATGATCATGGTACGGCACTTCGTCATTGGTTAACATCATCTACGGATGAGCAGCACAACGGAGGGTACATGCATTCGGCACTGCAAATGTTTCAATTGTTTGCTAATGCACCCTTTTATGGCATCCGTACATCATCGAAGATTGCCAAGGATGAATTATTATTGGAAATTCCACGTCATTTACTCGTTACACCCGACATTGAACAACAACAACAACAACAACCGGAAGAAGGTGGTGAAACAGACGTTGATGAAGACGTCTTGCACGTAGGTGATCGTGTAGAATCGGTCATGGATAATGATGACGTGTATTTGGGTACGATTACTGCCGTACATTACGAAAAGGACGACCAGATGTACTATTATAATGTACTGTACGATGATGGTGATGTTGGTGAAGAAGTACATGGTGATACGTTGTACAAATTAGAAGATTGTGCTACTGTTATGCGATTGTTAGAACAATCGAAAAAGTTACCACAGTCGACGTGGAAACCCTACATGGATTACTTGCTCAGTCAACCAACCGGACAATTACCAGCCGGATGGAGTACAGCTGGGAAACAACTGTTGAACGATGTTTTGGGTCGGAATGTGGGTATTACTGTACCATCCAGATTGAAACAAACGGATCCAAATACAACCGAATTTGTCGGTGTAACACACGTCCGACCGAACTATCCACCACTTCCACCACACATGATGGATAGCGATGGACTCAACCAAGATTTTATCAAGCGTTGTTTGGGTGGTGTACGATTTTCAGAACATCCAAAGGGTGGATTTGATCATCCCTACAAGGACGACGAAGCAGCACTTGTCAACTTTTATCACTTATTATCGCAGCGTGGATGGGATGAAGTTATGATTCCCGTATTCGATATGATGTCTCATGGTGTACGTACTGTCTTTTTTTTTCGTTTGTTTTGAAAGTTTCTTTGTAGGAAGGCTCCTCTATCCTTCTTTTTTTTATATTCTCTCACCCACGCTCCGCTCTCTTCCATTATAATTGTTTGTATACGAAACACCAGAATGGACGACTCTTGAATACCTTTCATCCTTCCATTCGTGTGACGGATGAAGATGGAATCTTTACAGGACTCAAGGAAGAACCTGTCCGGGTCTATGCCGCAAGAGATATTCCCGAGGGCGAAGAATTGTACACGACCTACAATATGTGCGCCGATTGTCAGAACAGATTCATGGGATACGGAACTCCGGAACTGCTTCGGGATTATGGCTTTGTCGAAGGGATGCCACAGCGGTGGTTCTTTGAATGGCCCGTTCCGGAAAATAAGGCTCCCATTGAAGTAGGATTCGAACTGGACTATGCGGATCCAACCAAACCTGATGAAAATGATCTCAAGCTTGCGTGGTTGACCAAACACGAACATTTGACACATCCGACATTGATTCGATACTTTCGTTGGCACATTCGACGATTGGAACAGATGGAACGAACCATTCTTGCTGCAAACAATGACAAGAAGTGTCCGGAAGATGTACCAGAATTCGAATGTACGACCATTGTAAAGTACCATCAACACGTCCTGAGAGCTCTCAAGGAGGGACTCAAGGCAGCGGGACGTGCCATTTCGGAAGAACAGGACCAAGATTGTCAAGACGATACCAGCAAGGCAGGATACTGCACACCACCTGCCATTGAAAGTGTGTACGATCCCCTCGAACCACCGGAAGGGGAAGAAGAATGGATCGAGAATAGACCCGATACCTGCGATGAAGGAGACGATTCCGAACGCTCGCCCTTTTATACCAACGAATTTGAATATCGTGAACAAATCCAAAGTCCGTACCAAAAGATTGAATTTACCATCAACAAGAGCCGGAACAACGATTCATGTTTTCAATTGGATGGAGGTACGTTTCTACTTGAATTATGATGAAGGGAGTAGTGATTGTGTTGTTGTAACGATTGGATTTGTCGGAGTTCCTAATCTCGTCTTTCTTCGTTTTTTAAAACTCTACAGTGACCCAAATCTGTACCAGTTATCGACCGGATTATCATGAAATGGTAGTCCACAATACGGCTCGATACTTGGAAACGGATATTAAGCGCGTTGCCTTTGTTGGTGGCGGAGATTCGATGCTATTGCACAACATTATTCAATACCCCACCCTCGAAAAGGTTATTGGACTCGAGATTGATCAATTTGTGACGCGTGGTTCCTTCAAACACTTTGGTACGTCGCCACACTGGGACGAGCACGAAAAAGTTGAATGGTGGTTTGGAGATGCTACCAAGACATTGCCAATGCTTCCCAAGGACTACTTTGGTTCCTTTGATTTGGTTCTGATCGATTTGAGTGAAACGGTAGCATCCCTGTCCGTGACGGATGACTTGAATATCATGGAAGCCATGTCGCTGTTGTTGCAACCCCGTGGTATATTGGTCAAGAACGAGTACATGTACTTCAAGGAACAGTCCCATATTTACAAGGAAGCCATGCACATTCACTGGTACACCTTGCCCTATGTGTGCTCGCAGTCGTTGATTTTGGCCTCTAACGCCATTGATTTTATGCGGGCAGACTACAAAAAGCGGGATGTCAAGACTTTGCTTCCTCTGTTGGACAAGGACGACATTCAATACGGATACCTCCATGACTACCAAAAGAATTACGGTCACTCCAAGTGGTGCATCGACAACACGGGCACCAAGTTTGTTGAGCCCGAAACCCAAGAAAGAAGTCCTGGTGTCATGATGATTATCGAAGCCGAAAACGCCAACGAAAAATCCTTGACGACTAATTCGCTAAAGAAAACTTTGGAAAAGATTGTTAAGAAACATGGCTTCAATGTCGTTACGACTCTTGTTCCTGGAGACATTGACAATGGAATCGTTGTCACGATTCTGAAAGAAGGATACGTTGTCGCAAGGACATTTCCGGATAAAAAGTACTGCGCCTTTGATGTGCAACTTTGGGGCAGCTTTTCCAAACAGGACGATGTCAAGAAGGCTCTGATTGAAGCTGTTGGTAGTAAGGTTCGCGGTGGAGACTCGTCCTCCTACCGAATCGTTTCGGGTGGTATGTTTGGACTCGCTACTTGGAAGGACGACCAAAAGTTGAGCGGACCCAAGATTGTGAAATGCGACGAAGACACTACCACTAATCTCGTGTTCGATGAGCCTTCCGATCTTGCTCCTGCCGTGTCAGCCGTTGGCGAGAGTTTGAAGCTGATTGTCGATTCCGACTTTACCGTGCTCGTCCTGTGCGGAGCAGGCGCTGAATGCAAGACGGCAGATGAAGTCAAGGCAGATCAATCACCTGCTGCCAACGTGATTGTCCTGAAACCTTGTGCTTCGATTGTCGAAGATGGATTCGAATATACTGACGATGCTTTGAAGCGAATGTCTGATTGTGAAGTTGAAATTTGGAATATTCTGGACGCTGAAGTTAGCAAGATTGGTCAACGAATTCGTGCTGTCGTACTAGATCCGACGGCTCCGCAGTCGTTGGCACAGCTTGTACTAAAAATGTTTACCAGTGCTGTCAACAAGAAGCGCTTTTTGACACCCTACGGATTTGTGTCGGCGCCCGTGTACGACATGGAACAAGTTTGGCGTGGCGTGTTTACCGACAAGTTCCGCACTGAAATCTTCCCCGTGGATCCTACCTTCCGATCAGATATTTACGTGAACAATACTGCTGATGGAACTTCTTTCATGATGTCCCTCTTTTCCAGTGGTGACAGCCATTTTGGTGAAAAGCTGGTACAGTATGCCAACCAACTAGAGACGACCACTACTGGCGTCACGACCGAGATCCGAAATGTTCGTGGTAATACGTTTGATGGATTCCAAGTGTTGAATCCTATCGATACTACTGGAAATTTTACAGATGCTGACTTTGATCAGCAAGATAATTTGAAACAATGGTACGGTCAGCAACCATTGGGCTTTCAGATTTTATTCCAGTTTGAAATGAAAACGAAGGATCGCTTGAACAAGACCAGAAAGGCTTTTAAAGCCAGTATCAATTCTCTGTTTGTTCCTGCCGATCAGATGGTATTTGAAACGTTTTCGGATCTTGGTGACGGAGAACTGGCTGTGGCTGTTTGGTCCGGCGGAAGCGCCATGTTTGTCTACGATGGCCGAACCCATGCTGATGTGAATCTGTTTTTGTACGAGGAAGACTTTCGAATGATGGATCGCTTTGAAAAGGACTTTGTTGGCCGTGTCAATGGCATGATCCGAACGTTGCGGGATACCCAACCGCGAGGAATCGGACACGTGATCAATTTCCAGAAGGACTTGAAGGGAAAAGATGGCGATGCTAGACCACGACCCAAGTGGCAAACAATTGAATTGTAACTCTGACGGTTAAGACGAGTTACATTATTATATATTTATCCCATAGTATTATTTCACGTTTAAAAGGTCTTGGCGCTGTCTGTTTGTTGTCATTCTAAACTCGAAACTTGGTGCTGCTTTTCCACTGGCTACTGTATTTTACTACGTCGAGTGCTTACTAGCTCGTGATAGAACAGGAGTTGTTTGCTTTTGCGCTCTGACTGAATGAGGCTACCGCCCTACTGCCTCGGTGAAAATTGTTATCGTTTTGTTTTGGACTGCAACACTACTCGACCTACGACTACTACAAGCTACAGTAGACTACTCTAGTAGTAGTAGACTCGAACTAGTTTACTACTCTACTAGCTAAGCTAGTAGCGCCCCTCTTTGAGCCTTTGCTCGGTTTTGCAAGATATGCGGTGTATGTGCGTCTGGTGGTTAATAGTGGATTCGATGACAACAACACCAAGCAAAGTAAGTATTTTACGCGTGCGCGCCAGACGAAACAATAATATTACGACAATATTACTTGCCACTTGCCAGCAACCACCAACCACCAACTACCACCTTCTCCTATCACCAATGACCACTGTATCAATCCGAAAGAGCCATAGTGTGTATCATCATGGGTAATAATAGCAAGAAAACAAAGAAGAAGAAGAGCAAAACGCAATCATCACAAGGGGAAGAAAAAGAAGAACAAAAAGTTCCAGTATTGGCATCTTCCTCATCCTCTTCCAAAATCACTCTTCCCAATCCCGCACTTTCTTCTCCTCCTCGCGATCATGAATTATTGCTCGCTGTGATTGAATTTCATCATATGCTGATTGGTAGTTCACACAAAAAAGAAGCAGTGGCCCTGACGGCAGCAAAGGGATTGGTCGTTGGTTATATTTTTATGGGTTGTCCTTCGATGGCCATTATTCAGGCTACTAAATCCGATTTGTTGGAATGGTTACTTCAGACCAAACGTGCTGGAAAACCAGGAAGTATTACATACTGGACCACACTGATGAATGCAAAAAACAGTCATGCATCAATCCATACTACTACTGATGATAACAATCATGCTGGGAACAAACTCAAGGTCATGCCATATGCTGCTGCAATGCACGGTGGTGGTAAAAGTGATCGTATGGATACAACATACAACAACCTACAGAAAAACTTTAGCAGCACTACAAATACCGTATCCATTACCAAACGATTGTCCTTCCTTGGTGTGACGTTGTCCAAACAACAAATCATTTTTTTTATAAACATTTATAAATAGACGTTGGAATCATTTTACATTCATTTTTGGAGATTTTGCAAAAGAAAAAGTCATTCTCTGTTGGCCCTTTTGTCCTTTCTCGTTTCCATTTCCCAACCAAAAAAATACAGAATTTCTAAACGATGACAGATTGACTGATCCGAACTACCGCTTCTACTACTGCTGCATATCGGAACACCCATGATGATCGTCTCGTTCCAATACTACTACTTCTACCACTGCTACTTGAAGCAGATTCAGATTCAGCAGTAGTAGTGGCGCTGGCGTCGGTACTAGTACTAGTACTAGTACTAGTACCAGAAACGGATTCCAAGGATGCAGTCCTATTATTTTGTTCCGTTTTCGAGACAGCAGTACTCGTGGTTGTACTTGTGGCTGTAGTTGTACTTGTACTTGTGGTGGTGGAGGCATTACCTATTTCCGAAAAGTGAATGTCCGTAACTTCCAAAAAATCATCTTCTGCGTTGGTAACTGTTTCTGCCTCTACTACTACTACTTCTGCTGCTGCTTCTTCTGCTTCTTCTGCTTGTTGTTGTTGTTCGTTATTACAAATTGTGGTTCCACAAGTTCCGACCGATTCACACTTGCCCGTACCACAATAGCCACCAGCAGCATACCACGAACACGTACGAATCCCATCGGACATGATTGTATTCGTACAGGTAGTACAATCACCATTGCTTTCGGTACCTGTTTCAAAATAAAATAAAATAAAATAAAATAACAACCAAATGAAATGGATGTGAATTTTTTAGCACAAACAACTATAGTCACAAATCATTACACGGCTCATGCAATAACAACAAACGACTAGTATGACGACACACAAAACCAAACTCATGAAATTGAATTTATTTTTTGGTACCACTTACTGTTGCATAATTGAGCATTCATTTCCTCCAGTGAGTAATAGTTGAAGCACACTTCTTTGGCACTACCAGCGATATTAGTAGTAGTAGTAGCAGCAGTACTAGACTCATTCGTATTGGTATTGGTATTGGTATTGCTGGTGTTGTTGTTGTTGTTGTTGTTGTTGTTGTTGTCGTCGTCCTGTGGTGGTGGTATCATCCCCCCCCTCATTTCCCAGCATGTTTGATATGATTCTACAAACCGACAATTACTGACACATATTCCTTCATCAACGACATATGCACATCCTGCATTCAAACATGTTTCACATGTTATTGTTGTCGTAGTAGTAGTGCTGTTGTTGTTGTTGCTGTTATTGCTTGTCTGTAAGGCAGTACATTCTGGTTCCAGTGTCGCTGTTCCTCCCATGGTTGTTGTTGCTGTTTCTTCGCTTCCTCCTACCAAAAGCATCAAATCTTCATTATTATTTTCATCATTATTATTATTATTATCATTCTGAATTTCTTGACTGTTACCGGTATTGATTGTAATGGTATTTAACGTAACAATATCATTACAAATTTCTTGTGGACTTTTTCCAATATAATTTTGTTGCGAATAACAAGGAATATCGGCGGAAACCAAGTCACAACCATTGGATTTACATCCCAGCTTTGGTGAATATCCACAATTCTTATTCTTCTTATTCTTCTTATTGTTGTTGTTGCTAGATGTGGCCGACAAACAATCGACGCAAGCATCCGCATCATTACTTGTTGCTGCTTGGATACTTTCGCACATAATATCATCATCTTCTTCTTGTTGTTGTTGTTGTGCTGTAGCGAATGGCGACATAACGACTACTACTATCAGCAGTAGCAGAAGAACAACCATTGCACTCATTTTAGTGGTGGTCATTCTGGATGGTAGCAATAGTACGCGAAGTAGACTTTTCGTCGTGATGATGATGATTGATGATGATGCTAATGATAATAGCCTTGCTTGTGTACAAGTCAAATACTTCTGTTTAGTTGGTGTAGCTAATTGGTTCTGTAGATCCGTTCGTAGAGTTATCTGTTTTATTTTAATTACTAAACTTGCCAAATTCGAGCATACTATGAACTAGAGTATGAATCAACCAACAAAAAAATGAACAAATGAGCGTTGATTCTTGTTAAAAAAGATTCCAGGTACTGTACTCGAATACTAGTAGTACAGCAGTACTACGTACGATAGTACTAGTACTCTACGTGTTCAAGAGTTGTGACGTCATCAGTATTATAAAATGAGTGTTAATACGCTAGCTAGTATCTAGTAGTAGTAGTAGGAGTAGGAGTAGGAGTAGAGTTTCAACATTTGTTTAACTTAAATTTGATAAGATAATAATATTATCATTATTTCCTGCAGCGGTTCATAACAACTTTTAGCAACCTTGTACCTGTAGCCATTGCAACATCAGATGAATGGGACAAAAACTAAAATTTAAAAAATTTGAAGGATCCAATCGTAAATTAAAACTATTGAAGTCAGCAAACATTTTGCCTTGTCGCACACATGCGCAATCGACCCAGGCAACTTTAGCTACTCAGTAGCTAGATAGCTAGCTAGCTAGCTCATAGTACAGTAGTCATGACGCGCACACCGCTAGATGAACAAGTCAAATAATGCACATGAAGAAGAATGCACATGATGAGTAATTGAGGCTATATTATTTTTTTTTTTTTTGAGGCACAAAGTATCATTATTTTTGTGTCTGTTTGTGCGATTGTGTGCTGAATGCTGAAACAAATAATAATAATTAATAAATATAAAAGCGCCCCCCTTCTAGTACTAGACTGAGCAACTACTAGCAGTACTACTAGTACTAGTAGTAATAATAACTACTACTACTAGTACTTCCACTGGACGAGATGAGCACACGTTCTTCTTTTTTTTGAACCAGTGTGCAGTCATCCAGAGAAAGCATACTACTACCAGGTAGAGAGTAGGAGGAACAAAAAATAAGAAATGATTGCACGCAGTAGCGCGGCGCGGTAGTACCGACTAGTAGTAGTAGTAGGCTTACCAGGTACAGTACCTTGCAGGCAGAGGAACACATAATAATCCTGGCAATACCAACGTCGCATCGCTCTCTTCCAGTACCTTCTTAAAGTACCAACCACTACTACCTGGTAGTAGTAGCTACTGTAGCTACCTTAGCTACCTGGTACTCTATACTAGCTAGAGTAGTAATGGCAGCAGGTCGTTACCAGTATGCGCAGTAGTGCTATGTCAACCCAGATGGAGCATCAAGGGCAACAGGCTGACGCGGCATAAATGTTAAACTCGCTTCATTTGCTTCTTGTGGCCGACCTGCTGCTACTACTAATAGTAGCGCGGTAGCTAGTACTCCGATTAGTTGCTAGCGTAGCTATTGCCTAATACGTACCAGTACTGTAAATCGGAGTACATGTGGTACTTTACTAGTAGACTACTACTACTCTAGCTACTCGAGTAGTACATAGCACAACCGAACACTAACGTTTTTTATTTTGGAGGGAGGTTACTACTGGACGATTATTTTTGAAAGCCGATTGTTGCAAATAGACTGGATACTCCGGGGCCCAACTAAATATTTTCAATAATTATATTAATATATACTCTAGTATTATTGTCTAGCTAGTACCAGGTAGCTGGTTCTCTACTGAGCAGTACCATGGTAGACTAGCTAGCTAGTACTAGTAGTAGTTTAGTCGAGGTTTATTTTTTTGATTTTGACTTTTTTGGGCATTGCCAATACAACGGAATACTGCCCTGATAATTTTGATGTCAAACTGGTACTAGTACGACGAGTAACGAATACACTGCCCCCTTGTTCAGTAACAAATGCTTCGTCGGTTGAGCTGTGTAAAAGTCGGAGTAGATATGATTTATTCACCTTTTAACCCATCTACCTTACTGGTGCTACTATTTAGCTCCCTTTGTTCCTTTTTGTCCGAACTCCCTTACTACTATCACCTGGTACCGGTACTAGCTAGCTACTACGTAGGTTCGTGGTTAACTATTGAAACACGTACATTGGCCGAAAAGGCCATGATCCCTGACTTGCACAATTTAGCATTAATGAGGGCTGTGTCATTGATCCAGTCGTCGAATTTATAGATCCTTTGGTACAAAGGAATACGTAGAAGAGGCGTAGACTCAGTAGCAAGACTGAGTCGCCGTCCGACGTTGGGACAAAGCTTTTTAAGTAAATGTATCAAACGGTTATTCGAGTAACTTATTTAGCTGTGCCCTTCTTACAGGTTACTTTAGAGCCGGACGAATTTTGGAAGGGACGGAGAAGATTATTTTGATTGATTGAGATTGCGAAAGAAAGAAGATAAACAAAAATGCATCTCATTTTAGGCTACTAGCTACCAAGCTCAACAACAAAGTCATCCACATTTATTAATCTAATATCCTACTCTCTCCAAAGTCGGATGCCACATGCAAAATCATCTATCAACTCCTATTTCAAACCAGCATGAATCGACAGACCGAAGATTACGTAGGTACCAGAAAAGATCAAGATCCTCTTCCTTCTTTGTCTGCATCCACAAGCAACAGTCGCTGCAGAAGCGACAGTGAAATCTATGTTGCTTCGCGTGTGGGAAATATTTCTTCCACCGCTAGTCACTCACACTTTTCTGAATCTCAGATCCGGCATGGTGATGCCTGCTTGAGAGAAGGACCGAGTGGTCCAGTGGGAAGCCCAGTCTCGGTTATTGGCGTCGACAGTATCTTTAGCTCCACAAATGCTGCCAACACTTGTTTCGGCGAAGACAGGTACACCAATGCAGAAGATAGGCTCCACCCGACGAGCCGCAAGGATAAGCCACGAGGAGTGGATTCCCCCAAGAAATGTGTAAATACCTGTCAAGTATACAAGTCTACCCTGGCTCCTTCGACTTCTCGCAGTAGCATTGCAGTGGATATTCTAGGTCAACATAGAAGAAAGGTGTCGCAGAGTTCATCTTCTGTCAGCACCTCGTTCGCATCTAGGTCGACTTTGGATGATCTGCTTGACCAGCTTCTAGCTCCTAACTTGGAGATAGAGGAGCTGGTATCTCCACCAAGACCTCTCACCCCGCCCAACCACAAGAAGAAAACCGTTCCCAAAACATCCTGCCCTCCTCTTGTTCCTCGACCTACTCAAGTAACCCCCGCAGCTTCTGCAGCTACCAAGAAAGAACCACAGTTCACTTGGCATCGACGTCAGAATACCAGTGACAGTGCAAAATCTGCTGTAGCAGCAGTTGCTCGGGGTGCCTCCAAGGCTCTCCAAGAGACCAGAGAGACTGCGGACCGTCCTGCATCTCGTCCACGCAGACAGCAAACTGCTGGAAGTGACAACTTTCCCGATTTAGAGTCCGACGACGAAATAGACGTAACGAATGATGGTCCTCCTACTATTTCTGCAAGACCTATTTCCAAGCTCACCATGGGTAAGGTTCTAGGGCGAATCGTTCGCCCTCGCCCTCCTCGACATGATTCTACCTCGAACGACATTACCAGGAGCATTCAGCTCATGAAGCAAAGCATCAAGACAAAAAGCAAGGTGGCTCAAGGCGATTTGTCTGGCGATCTGCTAACCGAAGCAGATCGGCCTGCTGCACGTCCACTACGACAGCGGACCGCGGAATGTTCGTCATCTTCATCCAGTGTCAGTGTCCTTCCGGTTCGAGAAATCATTCTATCACCCGCGTCTGCCGTGAAAGTGGATGATGCTACTGCTGATGATACTCGTGACGAGGCTAGTATTTATCTGGAAGACAACGAAAAAGAAGACGACCACCCAGACGATGTAGGGCTTGCTCATGTGTTGCATTCTTCTTTCAACCCATCCGCCGAATGTATCAGTACCTGGTTAAACATGCCCGGAGAGCAACGATGGTCCAATTCGGAACCAATCCTCATAACACCGCAGAATCTTACCGCTGGTCAACTTCCAATGGCACAGCCAGACGATCGCGAGAACATTAGTGATACGTTGTGCCGTCAGACGTCGTACGACGAGTCAACTACCAATGATACGGCCTGCGACGATCGCATGTTCCAGGCATGGCTTAAAATGCCTCCACGAGCCTGCACAACGCACGAGGAGTACGTTGCTCCTCCTGCATTGTTAACTACTGATATTCCAGTTGCAAGGTTCTCAAGCCAGCAAGCCACCGCAGAGAAATTATTTTCCTCCTGCTCTTCCTCATCATCGTGTGATTTGTCAATGCCTCTTCTGGAAAACACTGGCCGATCTCAAGCACCTCTTGATGATAAGGAAGAGGGACCTGCCAAGGACAGGGCGTACACGAAGTCAGTGGTGTCTATTGCAAAACAGGCTGAAGCTGACATGCGGAGACGACTGGTGTTGCCACCTCCCATGCCTCATCGAAGACTACCCAGCCTCCTCGTTGATAGCTTTGAAATAGAAGAGTTTGAAGACAATGTGATCAACCCTCTTTGGTCTTCGATGCCTGCAATTGCGAGTGCTTCTTTGTCGCTCCATTGTCCACCCGGTCTGAGATCATCCTGGCCCAGCATTCGCCCTCGACTCGACAGTGAAGAAAGCGCCAATACTCAAGCATCAGCACCAAGTATTCCCATTCGTTACCGCCGCCAAGACAGCTTTTTATCAGATGAAGCTGAGTGCGACAATATTTTGTTGACCACAGCCAAGCCAAAGAGTCCATCACTGTCGCCTACGAGAAGATCTTTGTTGCCGCCTACTTTACCTCATCGTCGCAAGCCGAGTTTGTGTTTGGATGATATGAGTAAAACAAGTGGCGACGAATCGGCTGCATACAATCGCGGAAGGGTGGAATCTATGTGGTCTTCCGTGCCAATCTTTTCCAGTGCCAACTTACCGCCAACGCCCAAAACCAGTATCACCAGCACGTCGACACGTCGTCGTCGTTCGTCGATGGAGGAACCTCCTATGAAACCTCACCGTCGCAAACCCAGTCTTAATATCGAAGAGGGAGAAGAAGACGGCAACATTGAAATTTGGTTAACCCACGACCATCACCTATACGGTAGCAGCGAAAGCATCATTCATTCCATGTCAACAAGCGCTCAACACTTTTGTCGTGCATCAAGTTTGACTGCCAATGCTGGTGGTAGCAAGACTTGTTGGCGACAGCGCAGGCCCCAAACGAGCAGATCTGACAGTGTTAATAGCATCGTATTGCAAGAAGGCGAAGTAGAAATTTAACAAACATATTAAAGGGGTAATAACACTTTTGTCCAGTCATCGCAAGTGAATGATGGTTTCTTTCCGGTCGATTCTAATAATAAAGCAAACCTCTCTTTTCTCATTTTTTAGATAAGCTCATTCATCCCTAAAATACAGTTAGCGATTCACTGATCGTGATCAATCTAGAACCATAGTAGAAGTCAGCAAAGTAACCCATTTTTCTACTGCTTTTTCTCCATTGGTTGAAGGTCAATAATGGTTACCGGAAGTTCAATTTCCTCTCCAAATTCCAGGGTCACGCCCTTTGATTGGTGTATCACAGGAAGTTCCTCTTCCTGAGTAGTATTAGTAATTCCCAATTTCTTCAGAGTGTTCCAAAAGTACGGTCGTCCTGGTCGTTCGGGACTGTCACCTATAACGACACGACATCCTTTTGTCAATGCTTCGGCTGTTCGATATGCCAGGGCTACACCCGTATCGGGTTCGTAATTTACGTCCGATGCCACCACAATGACATCCTCATTGTTGTCATTATCACTGTCACTGTTAGCAATGGGTAAGGGCGTATTTTGGTAATCACAAATATCTAAGAGCTGTGTTTCTATATTTATCTGATGAAACTGTTGGGCCGCATACTCTGCCATGCGAAGCGGAAGCGGTTCAAAATCGGTGGCCGTAACTTGCCGAGCACCCGCGAGTGCTGCAGCAATGGAAAGAAAACCATTTCCGGCACCCAATTCGACAATTCTGGTTTGAGACCAATCAGCGCTGTTGTTGCTATCGTCGTCGTCGTCGTCGCCAAGAAGATAATTTGCGACTGCCGATGATGAGGGCCACAAAATCGTCCCGTGAACATCACCATTCTTTAGCAATTGTCGCTGTCTCTCATTGCTAACGTTGTCGTCCTTCAACTTCAAGATGCAAGCCAAGGCCATTTCATCCAGCTTCTCTCGAACCTCTTCTGTAGTTTCCAAAAATCGGATTTCACCCACAGTGGGAACCGTTACCGATCGTTCTTGACACGTCATCCCATTTACCTTGTGGAGCTTATGGTTTCTGAACACAGCGGAATCTTCCTTCATCGTCGTCGTCGTCGTTGTCGCCGTTGTTTTTGCCACCGACAAAGCTTTGGTAAAGAACAAAGTCAGCAACAATTCTAACAAAAACAGCCACATAGAACTCATCTTAATAGTAATTTTGAGGCTGTCGTTTTAATTATGAAGAGAGGTGGACTAAAGACTAAAGTATTGACTCTTGTCTGCGCCGTACGAGAATTAGTAGTCATAAATAACCGGTTTGGGAGAGGCGTCGAATTCTTCTGCAGATTTGAAAACCACAAGAGAAACTCTGAAACATCAACCAGGCCCGACTGGACTGCACCGGACTGGACTGGACCGTAGGACTGCTATGTAATAATGGATCATGAAAGCGACGTAAAAAAGAGAAAAGTGTGCGTGCAAAGTCAATATTTTACTCAATGATTATTAACCAATAGTTGCTTGAGCTACTGTCAGTACGAATCCGGAACGGACTCGGTGCTACATAGACCGTAGCTACCAAAACTAATTTACCTTACGAGTAAGTAACTTGAGCGACCTACGCTTGACTATGTGAGTTGTTAGATAATACTGGTAGCGCACGGAAGACCACAGGTACCACCAAAAGCTAATGAGGTACTACTATACAATGACCGTGCTACGTACATGACGCGGTATTTGTGCAAAAGATGCCCTCTTTCAAGGATGGGTGGTGAAGATAATGGTGATAATGGCAGTGGTGGTGGTGAACATTATTTTTGTCGCACACGCCCAATTATCCTTACCCCCCTCCGGTCATAGGTAACAAGCAGGCATAGGTAAGATCGTCACCCGTGCAGAATATGCACTTCAGTATCTATCATGTGTTCCACATCGATTGGATTCAATCTTATCAAAAGTATGATCTCAACGTTGTCCGCCCTGCTGTCTACCAGGTATCCTACTACCAAGGGTAACACTACTACCAGGTACCAGGTACCTGGTACTCTGGCAGTGTTGTTCTGGTTGGCTAAAAGAACACGCATTCATTTCCCGGATGTGCTTATAAAAGAAGCGCTGTTTCCTACCAGGGTACTGTACCAGGTACTACAGGTACTACTAGTACTACTCCTAGTACTACTAGTAAAAGAACACTTCGGAACAACAGCTGGAAACTGCTCTGGAATTAGCTCGATGATACCAGTAGCAATACCATAGCTGGTAGTAGTCTACACGTTCAAGAGAAGTACTACGCCTTCCCATCATTGGCCGTCGTTTCTATTAGCACAAGTACCAGGTACAACGTTGTACTACTCTAGCGAAAGTGGCAAACGCATGTTCTTGAAAGGCGATTTTTCTGCCGTAACTTTATTATAAAATTTAAATCTTTGCGACATTAGGTAAGTAGTTTTAGTTGGTAACAGCCTCACATGCAGATTCATTCCAGATTTGTTTGTCTTACTGGTACTTCTATTGAAAGGCTTCTTTTTCTTTTCCGTTCTTTTCTTCTTCCTGCCTTCACCGAAAGTTTTTGAGTCATTCCATAAGTGTCACTGTCCACTCTTGTCGTGAGGGAGTTCTATTACTTCTGTTTTCCTAAAAATAATGTAGGTTAGTACTGTACTCGAGTAGATAGTCCGCAGGAGACTAAAGCCACCACCAGGTGACGCGGGAGGGGCCATACGAAGGTCAGGTTTGGTATGCAGGAGATACGGAAGCTACTCCCTCGTAGCACATAATACTCTCCAATTTTTTGCGGCCATAAGGGTTGCTCACAAAGCGCTAAAAATTGAGAATAATAGAAAAATTGTTTACTCCGAACAGTCTTATCAAAGTCCCTGCAAGCCAATACTAGCCATTATGACCACATCAACGTCGTCGTTTACCTGGAAACATAAGAAACAGCATTCAGCTACACCAAGATTGCGGGACCTGCAGGCGCCACGAATGCCACTGAAAGATCTACTACTGCGTGGTACAATGGAGTCGGCATGGAATGCACCATTACTTTATCATCATCCGGATCCTGATGCCACGGTACCTCATCAACCTGATGGCAGCATTCAACTTGCGCGTGTTCTCCGTGAGGTTGACGATTTCTTGAACAATTTGCACTTCTAGTTCGGCCAATGAAGTGCCACCATTGGGTGCCAAGAACAGAGTGCGCGAACAAACTGGAAGTAAGCTTGTTATGCGGGAGTAGCAACAAGGGCACCTAAAGAAAGATACGTGGCCGAGCCCATCTGCTGGGTCACATCCACGAAGTACAGCATCAGCGGGCCAGGTAACACGTATGGGATTATTTTTAAATATTTCGCTCTCCTTGCTTGGCAACATTCTGATAAAATGGTCAAGTAATGTGAGAAATAAGTAGTGGCTTCTTATACTTTCTTTTTTCAAGTCTCAGCAATATGCACTTGCATCGTGCTAGAATATCGAATTACCTCATTCGTAGCGCTTCGACGCAATGCTTACAGCTTACAGACTACATGCTCACGCGATTTTCACTTTGCCACCATTATTTATTGTTCTCCAGACTCTGCCACTTGAGGACATGTTTGCATGCTACGAGTGGTTAGTAAAAATCCATGTAGCCATCATTGAAGGAGATGCACATTCAATACGCAATCCCCACCCATCTCGGTGTTCAATTTTCATTTTCTGCTCAAAGCGTAATGTTGAGGTTGTAGCTACTCTGTTGCTGGAGCTGTTTTTTAGTGGTAGTTATGGCGTTGGGTGCGGCGGTGGCGGTAGCTGGGGTTGGCCGATACGCGTATTATACAGTATCACAGTGCGACCTGACATGGTTGGCGCCTCTCAAGACCAGAATACCAGTTTTGATGCACACTTTTACAGACCAATCGAATTCGATCTCAAAAGATCTCAATGGTTCCACCTGCTGCCTGTCGACCTGGTACCTGGTACCTTCGTCCGTTCTATTAATACCACCAGTAGTACCATAATGCAAGAATACTACTACTGTAGTGGTAGGCTAGTAGGAGCTTCTTCAGGAGGAGGACTGTGTGTTGCAGAGAATTCTTTTATTTCTTTTACCCAGGTACCAGGTACGGTACCAGGTACCAGGTAATATGAGTACGCGGTACTGTACCTAGTAGTGGTACTGGTCATTACCAGTACTGGTAACTAGCCACCTTTTTTCCCTTCGAGGTTTTCTACAGTATCATTATTATTTATTTGATCGACAACCTTGGACAAGGAGAGACAGACTACCAGTACTAATAGTAGGACGTTAAGTGTACCTGGTACTAGCGTTCTTGGGTAAAGTGTCTTTTTCTCTTTTTATGATCACTACCAGGTACCATTATGTAGTTAGGTCTACCTGGTAGTCAAAAAAGTACCAGGTAACACGTCTTATTTGTTCAACACTTCCGAACTTGCGTAAGGGTTCAATTGCTACCTAGTACCAGGTATTAATAATTGATTAGGGTGGTAGCAGTTTTTACTGTCATGCCGAATCAGTAGAAATCCACTGTAGTAATCTAGTAGTGCAGAGTAATGCCTACTCTGCCATTCCAATCAGAAACACTCCTCTACTAGTTGTAGTACTACTGTACTAGTATTGACAATCTACTACTAGGTACCAGGTAATAGTAGTCGAATAACGACTTCTTTCCCCCCGTGGTTTTGGTTTATTTCCTGCCTCCTGCCTTTGTCATACCTGGTGACCAGTGGCCGGAACACGCTTTTTCTGTTTTCATGATATAGTACAGTGGCCGACCAAGAACAGGCAATGAGAGTAGGGGGCCATACGAAGGTTACGGATTGCATGCAGGTATTCGAAAGGTACCAGGTAGCAACCAAGAAGTACTAATACAACCTGATTTTCGAGCAAAAAAAGCAGTCTCTAGTAGTGTTTGGACACAAATTGCTCTTCACAAATAGAAAATATCAAAAAACATATTTACTCCAAAAACCTAATTCTAAAGATTCTCTAACAGACGCCACACCATGACTAGCCAAAGCTCATCGTCTTCTTCTTCTTCCTGGAACCATAATTTAAACCAGTTTTCCACAAATTCGAAATTGCCGGATAGGCAGGCGATGACACTCAAAGGACTTTTATTGCGTGGTGCCATCAAACCAAAACGGAATACCTCACCGGTACTCTATCAAGTTGGCCGTGTTCCACTTTTAGATAATCCTATTCTTCTCAATCAGGTTTACGATCTCTTGGACACCATTTTGGACTATTAGTACACGCTACAACGTAGCATGAAAACATTGATTCCTTGCAAATGAAGGACATTGAGAATCACAACAATCATGGTAACCACAGAATGGTGCATGGGTTGGTGACAACTGGAACACATCCATGAAGTACAAGATCAGCGTCTATCTAATACGGGTGAGGACTTCATCTATTTATATATACGAGTATATAATAATAGACATATTTTCATTTTTTGGTCGTCGCCACTGAATGTGTAGCCATTGCGGAAACACTTAAAGACTCGTGTTGTCATTAGTCGTTGGCACTGACATCCACCGTACCTTGAGATATCCTAGTTGTTTTTAATAAAACTGTTGTTGTTGTTTGTTGCTGGATCTTGTCCCACTGGTAGTGTAGTAGAGTCTGCTGCACGTTACGGGTGAGGCGGGGGTGGGAGGTATGAGGAAAGCTGCGCCACAGCTTTTATGACAACGGACTACAAACCCACACATCCCAGCCCTCTCCTCTCTGCTATTCGGGCAATTCGTTTGAGAAAAACAAAAACGAAAAGTGCCAAACGAAACAGCAACACCACAACGAAGGAGGACGGAGACGAGCAATCCGCGTTACCAATGATGGAAAGGAAAACATTACGTTCGGATGGATGCAAAAATATGAAAATAAATCAAATCATGGGCAAGCAAAGGTTCTTCTTGTGGTTACAGCGGATGGCGGATTTCGAATGAAGAATAGTAGGTAGGGCGGTACGGCGGTAGGGCGAATGCTGTGTGGTGCTGTGTACCACCACACACGACATAGTTCCAGAAGATGTAAGACGCAGAGAGATAGACTCGTTACTGTTCTTGAGGTACAGCAGTGCTGTTTTGGGTCGTGGTTGTGCATCATTAGAGTAGTGCTGCTATGGGAATGTAATTATTTTATCACCTTGGAGCTTGGAGTAGTACTCGGTGTTACGATACTTTTCATTTTTCCATTTTGTTTGTTTGTTTGTAGGATATTGAGTACATGTGTGCGTGAATTGACGGACCGTGGACAGAAATGCCTCGACGTGTATTATTTTCATCACGTATTTACTGTAATACAATGCACTCCTTGGCAGAAGGAATACACACTACTACGAGCTAGTACAGACTGTAACTGTAATATCAAATCCATATTGTACCACTCGTGGTACTAGACAACCAGTAGGTCTAGTACCCCAGAACGTTGTCGTGTTTAAGGTTGTAGACATTGGCTGTAAACCACCAAGAATACTAGACTACTACCAGTTCAGGGAAACGTGAATCAGACCGTGAAGGATTCTGGGGTAGATCTAGTCGTTCAGCAATGATGTGCGTGATTGTATGGAGTAGTCTACTCTGTACCTGTCTAGCTAGCTAGCTAGCTAGCTACCAGTAGCCAGTACTTCAGTGGTAATTGCAATAATTCGATTGCATCATGATATCTAAAAATGACCTGAAAGTTACATCTGACCTGGTAAACATCATGATTGATGTGCATCATTTTTGATTGCTTAGGTTGTATGGTATGGTTGGTTGCTGGAGAATATTTTTTATTGAAGCTGCTGGTACGAGTAGACCTGGCTACTGTTAGTCTAAGCTAGCTAGCGTCTACCGGTAGGCTAGCACTGGTTTTGCCGGTAGATGAGATGGATAAAATAATGGTGTAGCGTACTAGTCTACGGTAGTACGTACCACTGATGAAAGTATTCGGTGTTCTATGAAATTATTACCAGTACCAGGTACAGTAATACAATAAGTACCGTAGTGTAGTGTTACAACGTAGACTACCAGGTACCTTGCTTGTAGTACGGTAATACTAATGAAAATAAATATCTCGCCTCAATCAATCAAAGAAACAAAAAAAACCGGCATTCCATGGACGGCGATGGGTCATTCACCGCCAGCCAGCTGGGTCATCAACAATGGCGGCTATTATTAGTGGTATTTCTGGAAGAAATTCGAAGAGAGTCATCAATGACTGTTCTAATAGCTACTACCGTTGAATCAGGTACTGTAGTACTCTAAGTAGTAGTACTAGTAGAGTAGTAGTACTCTACTAGTGGTACTTCGCTAGCAATCAAAGTCAGTCAGTCACCTATCCTTTTTTTTGCCTCTTTCAGGTTGATGAAAAAAACCAAACCACCAGGACATTATTATTCAGCCGCACTATTATTGTTATTATCAACTCGGAACCACCACAACAGCTTCAATAGCAACAATAGCAACAGCAGCATTTCAGGTAACAGTGCAGAGCCAAGTGAAGCACTGTTAGTTGTTTTAAGATCAGCTGGAAAGAGTTTAGATTTTGAAAAAAGGGCAGATTTTCTATTTTATTTTCTTGGTAAAAGGTAAAAGAAGGATTGCACAGTTGCGAAACATCCGCATATCAGCAGCCTATCAGCCACATCCTACTGCGGTAGACTACTGGTCTTTTAGTACTAGGTAGTCGACTGCAAGCGGCCAACTACCACCACCACCACCACCTACCCAGCAACACCCAGGCAAACAGCGCACTCAACAGCCAAAAACAGCTACTAGTACCAGACTAGTACGCCGTGCCAGCCAAACAACCAACAGGAACAACTTACAAACTACTATTGTACCAGGCAGGATAAAACAAAACAAATACGAACCGTGATCACGAGAAGAAGATATCATATAGTATAGATATAGCTACTCTACCTGTTGAAAAATATCTGAACCAATAAAAAGTGTATCACTACTACTACAAACTACTACTACCACCACTACACACTACAAACTACTACTACTACTGCAGGCCTAACCAACGTACCAACAAACGCGTATTATAGTATAAAAAGTATAAAACAAAAACCAACCAACCCAAAACAACAACAAAACATGGCAAAAAAGAAGAGGCCAGGAGTACGGGCTGCTCCATCTGTCAGAAGCAGTAGCGACAGTGTCGCCAGTGGTGGTTTTGGTCGAGGAGAATCGACTCGTCGGGGTGGAATGGGAGATCGTGGTAAGTCCACGCGGAGTGGAATATCGACGCGATCTGGTCTGTCGACCGTTGGTGGTGGAAGATCGACACATACGACACGCAGTACTAGTGATTGGGGTGACGATGATAACAACAATGATACCAAATATGAAGATAAACGACCAGGCATTGCCCAGGGTACACAGAAGAGCGTACGAGAACTTATGAAAAGGGCAGGTTCTGTGGGGAGTGGATTAGGATTAAGTTCGCACAGTGGACATAAAATTACACACAAACAACGCAAGGCACGTCCAGGATTGGCAGTGGCACCTCAGGGCATGTCACAAAGGAGCAACATGACCAACAATACCAGTGCTGGCCGATCCAAGTATTCAAGGTCCGGAAGTAACAGTGGTTTCAGTAGTAATGCTGGCAGTGGTGGTGGTGGTGGTGGTGGCGGGTCTTTGTCACCACCATCCACTCATCATCAAAATCGTCCCATGAAGAAGCAAATGTCTACACGTTCCATGGGTACCAACAAATCATCGGCACATTCCGTACGCAGCAGGAATAGTCGCAATGGTACTGCTGCTGCTGCTGCCGGTACTAGTAGTAGTAGAACGAAATCGGTACGCAGTATGCAAAGTGCTGCTACTGGTGCTGGTGCTCGAAGCATGCACAGCAAAAAATCGGGACATTCTCGTCACTCGGGATACGATCATGACGATAACGATGATTACGACGAATTCCACGAAGAAAATGGTGATTACGAAAATAATGATTATTATGAAAATAATCATGATGATTATGATGATTATGACGATGCAGATCATCATCAACAAGAAGAGACCATTGTTATGCCACAAACAGAAGAAGAAATTAGAAAAGGACTGCATACGGAGCAAGTTACCAAGGGATTCTTTCGCAAAAAGGTACGCAGCATCAAGTGGTATTCCGCAGATATTGACAAGGTCGATGCTGGAAAATTTGAAGCCCAAGAAACCATTCGAGAAGAAGATGCCGATGGTGCCAACGAAGGCGACAATTCCAGTTCTGGAGAATACGAAGCTGATTCGGACGATGAAAGTGAAGTTGTTGTCCCAGATCCTTGGTACACTGCCCTAGGACGCGGATTGTTGCTGTTGGAAAAAAAGGGAGAAGAAACGACTCCCATTAAACGATGGCTTCGATTTTTGACCTGGCTTACTTTTCTGTGCGACGCAACGTCAGCCATTGTTACCCTCGCGCAGTTCAGTGAAATTACGTACTGTTGCGGAAAACCCATTCTCAACATAGGTAACATCAATGCAGATTGGGCCGTCATTATACGATACGCTACCATTTTTTACCTCATTCTTATTCTGCTAGAGGTTTATCCCGTCCTTCGACGAGGATTTCCCTTCAACATTGTCAATCCCATTATTGGATTTTTGATTACCTTTGCACTCTTTTTTGATGACTCCTACGTCGAAGCTCTCATCATGTGGTGCATCGAAACAGCTGCCGTACTGTCGGAATTTGCCGTTTATCGCGTCAAGATCCGGCAGGTTAATATGCGATCAGCCGAAATCAAAACATTAATGCCAAAAACCACCAAGAAGAAGGAATCCTTCGAGGACGAAGATTTGTACCTCCGAGATTTGCACAAGGCACGTCGTAGGTACTACGTACTCAAGCAGGAACAAAGGATGGATCAAAGGCTTTTGCAATATTTGCATATAGCCGTGTACATGAATATCATCATTTCATCGGTCGTACTTATGCTCATTCTAGTCGTGGCCAGGAACGGCGGACTATGCATTGCCAATTTCGATGTTCCCAATCCCTTTGCTGGTGATCAGTTGAGTAGCTGTACCATGTGTGGCGGATCTGCCGAGACCGGTGAAGTGTGCGAGTACTGTAGCCCCGAAACGGAAACCTTTCAGTGCTACTATCCCTACAGTTAAACAAAGGAAGAGTCCAGTAATGATGTAGCAGGATGGTCTTCTGGATTGTTAACCATCTTGCTGCGCCTCTTCTTTGTCAATCATCAGCACGCACCTCCTCTCGAAGAACTGACTGCTACAGATATTATTGTTCAGCGCAGCCTACAGGCTTGCACTGTGATTGGACTAATTATTTTTTTCAACCAATCTGTGTCATATCCCCTCCCCCCTGTTGGGAGGAGGAGTGGAAACAAAACGCAACTAAAATACTGTTGTATGCAACGTGTGTATCCTGTAACACATGCCAGTTCAGATTATATATATATTTATAAGTTGACAATACAATGACGAGTGTTTTTACCGTAATCATTCGTAGTTACAGAAATTATTACGAATCACCAGGACGTCATTTCGATTTTTAAAGCGAGTGAAAGCATCCACTTTTTAGGCTGCTCCTACAGTTTCTCCTTCTTCGGAATGTGTACCACAGGTAATCTCACACCTTGAGGGGTACGTTGTTCCCAAATCACATGAGATACGGAACATGCCTTGTCGCGAGCAATGATGAGATGATTGTGAACCGTCAATTCCAACGACAAGCCTACAAATTGTGCTGTGTGAGCAGCAGCAGCAGTAGCAGCAGAAGCCCGAATTCGTTTTTCGTCGAACAATGTTTTTGTTTTTCTTGTTGCTGTTGGATCTTCTTCCAACAGCATGGACTGTCGAGATGTCAGCGTTGCATCTTTTGGGATATCGATGTAGGTGCAGATCTTCTTCCCGAGGTACAAGGTACCAGGATTCGAAAGCATGGTAACATCTGTAGCATTAATTTTTCCAACACGAAATGTCACATCATTGCCCGTCTGACAAGCAGAAGGTTCTCGTCGTTCGTTGACTTCGCAAACAACAATGCTTTGAAACCAATCGGTTGCCAGATCTCCAATCTTGGGATATTCTACTTGCTGTTGTTGTAAGTGTTTGGTTATTGAGCTTGAGTTTGACTTCACATCTTTGTTGTTGCTTTTGTTGTTGTTGTTGTTGTTTTTGTTTTTGTCATCATCATTATAATAGAATGGTAAAAAGAATCGCAAGGTTCCGGATGTAAACAGTCCACGGTAGGCCTTTTTAGAATCGATAAATCCCAATCCACCAAATCGATCGAGCTTTCGTTTCGCTTCCTTTTCTCCTTCACTCAGATCGAGTACCCAGGCCTGATTGTAAAACATGTGTCCCTTGGGTAGCATAATATCCATGTCTTCTCCTATGGTTCCATCAACAACAATAGACGTTAAGGAGTGGCTCATACCACTCCTACTGGAATTGACAATTGGTTCGTACGTCGTTTTGCAGTACACCGGATTCATTTTCCATGATTGTTGATGTTGTAGGTGGTTGTTGTTGTCGTTGTTGTTGTTGTTGTTGTTGTCGTCGTTGTGAGAAGAATTGCTTTCGATAGTACCAGTTGTTTTGGTGGATTCATCGATGGGTACACCAAAGAAAATGGACGACCATTTATCTGCTGTTGTAGCATTGATGGAAAGGGGTGGTGGAAGTAATCTATCTGCTGATGTGGGTGGTGCCAATGCATCAGCGGTAGTAGATGGACAAGTGAATTGTAGGACACTACGATGATGATGATGATGATGATGATGATGATGATGATTGTTGTTTGCTGTTGTGGTGGTTATTGTTTCAGCTGCTACGAGCAGTTCCATGGCACTTAAAAAATGCATAGCTACCATCCATCCCAATAGTTCGTGTTCTTTAACGGCTGGATGGTGCAATGCCTGTCCAGGAGCACCAGGTGGTGATCCAAATTTTCTCCATTGTCGAAATCCAGGAGGTATCCAATCTTCTGTTTCTTCTTCTTCTCCTTCTTCGTCTCGGTGTTGTTGCTGTTGTTGTTGTCGTAATTGTCGATATTGATGTTGTAATTCTAAAAAGGGTCGTACGGCTGGATCAGAATGTAGAACAATCGGATCTGGTAGAACACCCCATTTTGCGTACGTGTGTAACATAGATCGACGTTTTTCACCCATATCAAACGTATCTTTTACAATAAGTTTTGGATGAAAATGATAATGATTCTGATGATGATGATGATGATGATGATATTGGTTTGATAGTGTTGTCGCATGACGCAAGTAGGCTTCTAATCCTTGGGCAATGCCATTTGGTTCGTTCATACTGAAATCCCAACTAACGACATCAACATTCTTGCCCCAATGATTGGTCTGACAAAATCCGTACGGAAAACTAGGACAACCACCAATAGCAGCATTTCGTACTTGAAGGGTCATATTGATGGATGTAAATAGGGGTCGTAATATTCGTTCCATACAAAATGGAAAGGATTGATAAAAATAATTTCCTCTTCCAACGGTAACGGAATATCCACCAAAAGCAAATGTAAAGGGCCGTTGTTGATCCCGAGCACGTTGTATCCGACAGGCTGTGGCTACCAAATCACTTGGTAGTGACTTTTGGGTATTGGTAGAAGTATTGGTAGAAGTAGAAGTAGAAGCAGTGGTAGTGGTATTGGGAAAACCTGTCATTCCTCGTTCCAACATGGCACGACCGGCATTTTCTCCACCGTACAATTGTGCAAATTTATTCCTGGTAGTCCGTGCTACATTCCAGAATTCATCTTCTATTGTTGTTGCTGTTGCTGTTGCTGTTGCTGTTGTTGTTGTTGTTGTTGTTGTTGTTGATGTTGTTGTTGTTGTTGTTGATACGTTGTAATGATTCATGATTGTTTGCTGTTGTTGTTGATAGAATAAATGTGCAATTCCGTAAGCATCATAGGTAGAAACATTTCCTAATTTCCAAACAGGTAAAGGTGGAATGGTTGGAACAGTGGGTGCTTGTGTAGGTGTAGGTAGAGTCGGAAGAAGCATCCCTTTGACTTCTTCTGCGTCTTTTTCTTTTTCTTCCGCAACATTGTTGTGGTAGTTGTTATTATTATTATTATTATTGTTAGCAGTAGTAGTAGCAGTAGCATCATCATCATCACCAATGGCATTATAAGTAGTAGTAGCAGTAGTAGTAGCATCATCCACACCTTTTTGAATCATAAATGTTCTCCACAAGTACAAACTGGTAGAACTTAGGAGAAACAGCACGATTGCAACTTTGACAAAAAGTACGTAAAAGGGTTCTTCTGGTTCGAATCGACGATTCTTTCTTTTTCTTCGTTGTTGTTGTTGTTGTTGATGATGATGATGATGATGATGATCATAATGTTGGTGTTTTTGCTTAGTATTGTTGTATTTTTCTGCTACGATTGCTTTCGGTTCCACTGCCACTACTACTAATGCTGCTGCTGGTGGTGGTGGTGGTCGCCGTCGTCGTTGTCTAGCTTCTTCAACATCCACAGTCATTGTTGTTGTTGTTGCTGTTGTGGTTGTTTATTTGTGCAAGTAAAAGCAACAAAAGTATAGTATAGGTGCTCTGTGCTACTAGGCACTATGTGATTATCTATTTTGTATTTTGTGTGTCATTGGATTTTTTATACTGTATTCATTTTCCGAAACGTGGATCTAATGTGCATCCATCCCAAGTGCCATCAACAAGGATTGAGAATAGCACGCCAGCCAGCCTTGTTTGGACGAGAATTCAAATCGTAATTCATCGACACTACTACTAGACTGCCACTACCAGGTACTACCTCACGCAGCACTACTAGTAGAGACTACTACTGGTAGCAACGACAGCGACGTCCACAAACAACAGCAGCAATCATCAAACACAAAACATCAAACATCAAACATCAAACACAAGACATCAAACATCAAACAACACCAAACACCAACCATACCTTTGCTTCTACTACCTGGTAGGAAACAGCTCGTATACAAACAACAATACAGTAATTATAATCGGAGTAGCTGTCAATTGCATGTTACCAGGTACTACTACTAGTAGTATTAAACAACACTATCACAATAGCTAATTCTAGTAACAGCAACACCGTCACACGTCACTGTGTCACAATACCTGGTGGAACACCCAAACGAAACGAAACGAAACAAAACAAAACAAAACAAAACACACAATCATTGGAGAAATCATCATTAAGATGTCAAGCAAACGAACCTACAACAAGAAGCGTAAGGTTGACGATGTTATTGAAGAAGATGATAACGATAACGATGATGGCAATGTAGACAAAGGCAATCGTCCCAAACCCACCACCACCACTGCTACTACTACTAGTGGTAGTAGTAGTGGTAGTAGTAGTAGAAAAAAAATGACCAAACAAGAAAAAACAGCAGCAAGAGAACGTGCACGTTTAGCCATGATGAAAACACCACCACCACCACCAAAAACAACATCATCCAAGAACAAGATGAAGAGTACTAGTACTACTACTACTACTAGTAATGCTACTGCCAGCAACAAGAAGAAAAAGACTCCATCACAAGAAAAAGCAACAATGGAAACACCAGCAACGAAACGACGGAAACTAAATCATGCAACAACAACAAGACCTTCAACAACACCTGCTGCTACTGCTGCTACGACGAGCACTACCAAAAAGACACCACTCATAGCAACATCTAGTAACACTAAAAAACAAAACAAAAAACAAGCTCATGAACGAGCTTTAAGTTGGTTCAAACAACAACAACAACAACAACAACAACCACCATCACTACCTTCTCAACAACCAAGAGAAGACGAAGATGAAGATGAAAGAATGCCTTTGCCACCAACAACAAGAACAAGAACAAATACTACTACTACGACTGCTGCTGCTGCTGCTGCTGTGGCTCCAATGAACAATGCAAATGCAACGGCAAATAATTATAATCATAATAATAATAATAATAGTGGCTCTACTGCTGCTGGGACTGGTGCTGCAAGCTTTTTGGGATCGTTTATTATGCCCAAAGTAGATATTGGTATTGTCAATGACCGAAAACAACCAATCGTTCAGAATGACGATGATCAACAAGACGAAGAACCACACGAAGAAGAACCACACGAAGAAGAACAAGTGGAGGATTTCAACACGTTTGGGGGGAAATTCAGAACCTTCGTACAACAACGTCACTATTTGGTGGCAGGAGGTTTTGTTGGTTTGCTATTTTTGGTTTTGTTGGGTTGTCCCTACTACCAACGTCATGATGGTGCCATCAAGTATCATAATGGTATACTGATGCTGGTGGGAAACTCGAAAAATACACCCAATTGGTTCTGGTTTGGGTTTGGCTTTGGTGGTCGTGGTAGTGGTAGCAGTCATCGTGACAAGAAGAGCAAAAACAGCGACATCATTTCCTTGTACGAAACCAATCACAACAACAAATGTTACCAAGATTCTGTAACATTGGGTGGGATGAATCCTGCTGATTTGGATGCTACGATTGCTGCCAAATCGTGGTCTTGCAGTACATCATCTTCCCAAATTAGTACTGGAGCTGATCGTCATCATAGTACGCCGATGCCATTGGAACCTTGTCCATCTGGTCATGTTTGTTACCAAGGATATATTGTTGGGTGTTATTGGCCAGCATTTGAAATGATAAGTGTCATGACAGATGAACCAGAATGTCGTTTACGACACGGTCCTCACATCCTGTACGAACAATTGGTTACCACTGTCGAATTACAATCGATACGGTACATGTGTTACGTGAATCGGACTGCTGCCTTAAATTATACACCACCCGTATCCTTTTTGGATCAACACGTAACAGAAATGAGTGTGGACGTATTAAAAATGGTTCATGATGACGATGATAACAATGCCGACAACAGGAACACAGCAACTACTGCTACTGCTGCTGCTGCTATTGTTGCAGCTGATAATGATGATGTTGCAACAACGTCCAATATTCCTCTGTACGACTTTGATACTTTTTTCGCAGCAATGTATCTTACGCTTGAGAGTGATGAAGAATTACAGCAGAGTGATTTTACATTGGAAACGATGAAACACGTCAATGACAAGCTGGATAAATTGAGATTTGTGGATTCTACTACAAAAAATAACGGTGATAGAACAATGGTGGGACTTTCTCCCAGTTACTTTGCTAAAGTGGAAACAACCAAATTGGAACGATCGTGTCGTATTCGACGATCCATCATGGCTCTTCTGGATTCCATGTTTTGGATGGCTTGGTCTTTGATGGGTTGGATGTTCCATTTTATTTGGTACTTTGTACGATATCAAACACTATTGACAACAATTATGTGTACACTTGCTGGAGGGTGGTACGTTCTACGTGCTCGCCGAACCCGTCAGGAAGAAGTGTCGAAACAAGTCAAATTGGTCCGTGTTGAAGCTTTGTCGGAATTACAGGCTTCCCTCAACAAAGCTCCTGGTGATGGACTAAAAAAAGGTGAAGTGGCTGTCATGCATTTGCGTGATGCACTCCTCTTTCAATTGTACGAAGATGAAACCGATGTACATCGGAATGATTTCATCACTACAATCTGGCCTCTGGTGAAGGATCAAATTAAAAAGGACAATCGTGTTCGTAAAACATCTCGTTTGGTGGCCGGAACGAAACGTGAAATTTGGATGTGGGTTGCTGGTGCGAATCGTGAGAGCAATAATAATATTATGTAAACGTGTGTGCGTGTTAATAAAGCGCAGCTCCTAACGAAACGAATAAAAAACAAAAGCGAAACAAAATCTTTGTCGAGGCACGATGGACCTTTGGGATCCACTACTATATATATATATATATAGAAATTTGTTTCGTGTTGAAAAAGAAAGAGGGCATTGTTGATACTTGATAAAATGTCAATCTGTTTGTCTCTTGTTTTAAAAACTACTTACTTGGTCTAGTCTAGTCTAGTAGTTCTGCCAACAATAGCTAGACGAGACTAGTCTATTACTCGGAGTAGTAGCTTTATTATCAGTAGCTACTGAAGTAGGTCTCGAATAGCGACTACTACTAGAGCTAGCTAGGTCTACTGTCTATTAATAATAAGCAATAACATAATATATCCAACGGAAACATAACCTAATAGAACGAGTTCCACTCCCACTGACAAGAAAACTTAATTAGATGGATGCACAGTTAATCCAAAAAGTTCTACTGTAGTACTCCTACTACAAAAACATAATAATAATAATATTATTATTATTATTTATTGAATGATTAATTTCTTGCGGAAAACCATGATCCTCAATATCCAAACAAATACCAGGTACTCGTAATAATAATCATAACAAATAATCATAATTCTTCATTGGAGCTTGGAGGACACAAGATAATCGTTTTTGCAAGACTATCATCTGTCTACGTCACGAGCCTCGACAATTCACATCATGCAACCATATTATCATATATATTATCACCACCATCATCACAACTTTCAAGAGAACAAAGTTTGAAAATGGTAGTCAAGAGTAAACGTAAACAACTGTCATCAGCTGCTGGTGGCAGCAGTAGTGGCAGCAGTAGTGGCAGCAGCAACAGCAACAGCAACAGCAGCAGTAGTAGTAACAGCATCATCGGTGGAAAAAATACTACTAGTAGTACTGGTGGTACACGACGAACCAATATATTGCTTGTCATTTGCTGTTTGTTGGCCGTTGTTCCCATTTTCGATCGGTTTATGGATTTATCCAAAACAATGAAAGTACTGTTAGAACAAGAAGAACAGCAAATAGTACTACATCAAGTTGCTGCTGCTGCTACTGCTGCTGCCAGCACTAGCACTAGTACTAATACTAGTACTAGTACTAGTAGTACTTATGGCACTAGCAGCACTAGCAGCACTAGCACTGCTACTAGAATTCCTTCATCTACTGGTACTACTACTACTTCTACTACTACTAGTATCACTACTAGTACATCCCACAACACTTCAAGTACTCCAAGTCCTGCTTCAAGAAGTACAACGTCAATAACAGCTACTGGACTGAATTATACCTTTTTAAATTATGACGATTATCAGACTCGTTTTCCTTTACCTGGTTGGTTGGACGATTATTTAAAAACGCAACCACCACCACCGTCACCATTACACCATGACAATGACAATGACAATCCCAATGCTAAATTCTTTGATGATCCCAACGAAAAATTTATTGTTCTGATATGTTACAAACATTCACGTGGAACGAAATGGGAAGATTGCGGTGGATTAGCAGATCGATTGAGTTTGTTACCGTACCAATTGTGGTGGGCAGCAAAGACCAAACGACGGTTGTTCATTCATTATCAGAAACCGTATCCATTGGAAGCATTTTTAGTACCACCACCATCAGCATCAGCGTCAACACCACCATCGACATCGATGCATCATGGATTTGATTGGAGATTACCACCCGGAAAATTACAAAGGGAACTGGAACAGTACGCCAATCGGTCCAAGGAACAGTACACTGCGGAACGCTATTGGGCGTGGCATCAACGTCTGGAGCAGGAACCCTATGCCAGTCAGAGAGTGTGGTTTATGAATCACAATCTAATTATTGATAAACTTGTCAAAACAGGACTGATGGAACAAATTATTGGTATTTCTACCAATGATATATGGCCAGGATTGTTTCGACGACTTTTTGTACCATCCTATCAGGTTGCCAAAGAAATAATGGACCATCCAATTCTGTCTCAACTGCTTCCTGGACAGTATGCCAGTGCTCATATACGTGCCAAGTGGCCCGGAAAGGCCCTGGGAAAATTCAAGTATACCAATATCAAATGGTGGTTGGCGGACAAAGCGGGTGGTCAGATTGATATGAACGACCAGCAAACGTTCCAAACGGTGGCGAACATTGCCGATCATGCCGTAGAATGTGCTGTTCGGATCATGCCCAAAACACGGTACGTGTACATGTCCAGTGATGCCGAAAAAGTGGTACAATATCTTTTGGAACAATCACCGTACTGGGCCAATAATCATGCCAATGACAGTTCTCCTCGTGCCTGGAATCCACCAGCACGAGCACCAGCACAACCATTGACAACATTAGAACAACAACAATCACCGTCGAATAGTACTCCATTACAACATGGATGGGGTGTACCACCTTGGGAAATCGATACACGTCGTGCCACCATTATTGCAAGACCAAATTATCATATCGAACCCAAACATTATGATAGTACCGTTTGGGATACACCTAATGATGGGATTGCTATTTTTATTGATTTGTGGATTATGGCGCATGCTGGCTGTCATTCCTTAGGTGTTGGTGGATTCGGACGCTTCGGTAGTGTCCTGAGTGGATATCATCGTAACTGTACAGCACGTCATCGTGATTATCAATATTCGAGTCCATCTTGTGCAACACCTGCCGAACGTAAAATTTGGAAACAACAACATTATAGCGAGGAAGATTATCTAAACGATATGAAACATATAGGTTGATATGTTGCATTAATTTTTATATAATATCATGTAAAAAAAGAATATGGAGACTGTTTTTCAAGATAAAAACTGTCGTGCAATGACGCCTCTGTACTATTTGCCATCATCCTCTCTCGCACAACACTTTTCTTGTCTAATGAATTGTGCAATGGCTCTTGGTGGCTTCTTTCGATTTGTCAGTCGGTGGAGAGTCCGCCAAAAGGCTCAACCAGGATTTGACCTGAGTGAACAAGGTATAATTTTTTATGACACTCACCTGTCCGTTGAAGCCCAGCTTATCGGTGTCCTTGGTATAATTCAGCATTTCCTTGAGAGCGTTCGCCAATGCCTCGATGTCTTTGGGGTCTTCATTGATTACACCACTGACGTCGTGCTGCACCTGTGCTTTCAGTCCAGCAGCTCCCGAAACCAATACGGGTCGACTCTTCCACATTGCTTCTGTTGCGGTCAAACCAAAGCCTTCCTGGATGGAATTCTGAACTACCACTGTTGCACACCACTGGAGGGCATTTACAATTAAAGCATTTTCTTTCGGATCGTTCAAAGGTAGCATAAGCAATGCAATCGACTCCTGAATATCCGGAGAAATGCTCTTGTATTTTTCAATAAGCTCGTTCAATACCTCTAAACCTTCGGGGTCATCGGAAACGAATTCTGGATCAGGTCCTCCCAAAATGAGATGCGTGAGCTTGATCTTTCTGTAGTTCAAACTATCTTTGTCCTCGTCTTTTTCATTTTCGCGCTTCATGAGAACAAATGCGTCCATAAGTTCCTTGAATCCTTTCAATCGGTCCCATCGAGAAATTTGTAATACGGTAGGATAAAAGATAATATCCGATTCGTTGTTGTGAAAGACACTTCTGTAACTTCCATAGGGGATCACACTCTTGATCTGTCCGTCCGGCATTACCCTTCGCACCTGATGCTCATAACGAGGGTACAAGCAATGCGATTGTTCACGGATGATTCCAGATTGCTGCAAAATACCCAAACACTTGTGCATCCACAATTTTCGATTCTTGTGACTGAGTGGATCAATGGCCGGTGAAATAATCGTCGATTTGTCTTTGAGCTGTTTGGGAACGTAGGATTCCAAACTAAAGACAAAGTGGTCGTAATCGTCAAAGTAAGCCGACAGAAACTTCCATACACTATCGGTTGTATCATTGGTAGTCTCCAATCCGATATGACAACGCCAAACTGTTTTCACATTCCTGTGTTTCCGGATCATCCCAGCAAGGGGCACGGGTTGAGGATCGTGAACAACAACAATATCTCCATCGTTGATCATATTAAGTGCCGTGGCTACATTCTTTTTATTGACACCTTCAAAGGCCTGTCGATTATCTTCCGTAAAGTTCGCATCACCACTTCCGTGAATGGCATTGTGAATCCTCTTGGTGAGATTAAAAAATGCCTTTTCCTTCTCCGATGCCTCGATGACCAACCATTCGATGGAAATACCTAAGGTACGAATGATCCGCATTTGACTGGGTAACATTTCGGCAACCCCTCCACCAACATCGGTGGAATTGATCATCCAAATGGTCTTGCCCTGAAGCTGGTTCTGGTACTCTGTAGTTTCTTCGAGAAACTTTGTTACCATGGCATAAAGACTGCCATATCCCATGTAGTCTTCTATTTTCGGTCCAGGCTTCACAGTGATTTTTTTCATGTTGGGTGGTCTGTTCCTTGTTCCTACTATTACTAAGAGCTAGTTATAGGTTGGGATGTATTTGATATTTTTTCGATGCCTGCTTTTTATGATAAAACATATCAATGAGTTCGTGGTATGTGGATTCGCTGTTGTCACAAGATGGCTGGCCTTTGATGTCATTGATGGCTTTTGATATGGTAATTCTCATTTTCTGTCAAAAAGTGGGAGTGCTGTCTTGTTTCCGTTTTCGAATACTTTCTTTATTACAGCAGAGTTGAAAGAGAACCGGAACCCACCTACGAACCCACGATAGGGATTTGATATCGTATGGCATTTTTAATTTCGGGAACTTTCCTAAGATAGCACATTACTTCATCAAAAAGACAAAATTATAAAGCGCACATTGCTTCGATCAATTTCAAATTTTCTCTGCTTTTAATTAAGAAAAAATAAATATATCTTTTTACCAGGTAACAACAATTTGTTTAAAGCATTGGTCGTTTTTACCTTTTCACATAAAGGACTTCTACTTCTTGATTTTTTTTGAACAGCACACAAACCACAACCCACAAACCCTTGATTTTTTTTAATCTTCCAAGATGACCTTTCATCATCTCAAGTCTCTGTTTCTTTTGTCGTGTCTGTTGCCACTTGTTCTTCTACAATTTCTTCCAGTGGCAGTCGTTGGGGTGAAAACACCGCGCAAGTCGGTGGTGACTGATACTGCTACTGCTACTGCTACTAGTAATAATAATAAGGTATTATCCGAAGAAGAAAAATTGAAGCTCGAAGAAGCACGACGTATCTTTGAAGAGGATAAGATTCGTGCCAAGGGAAAAGGTCCCTTCACGGATGCTCTCAATGAGGACGATGAAGTTGCCATGCGTCGAATTTTGCAAGAAGGTTTATCTGCGGAACCTAAATTGAACATTAATGCGGTCGGAAAGGGAGGACAGACACCACTGGTAGCGGCCGTTTTAATGGGCAAACCCAATGCTGTCAAAGTCCTGCTGGAGTACGGTGCCGATTACAGCATTCCCGAAAAGGATGGTTATACCGTTATGCATGCAGCTGCTTTTCAGGGCCGTGCCGACATAGTGCCTCTCTTGGCAAATCATGTGGATGAAGAAGGGAACAAAGTCATTAGTCCTTTCAACATGCACAAGGATGGTTTTCATCCCTTCCATCGGGCCTGTTGGGGACGTCAGCCTAGACACAGTGAAACCGTTCAAGCTTTTTTGGATTTGGGTGTACCGTACGATCTAAAGGCCGAAAATGGTAAGACGTGTTTCGACATGACCCAAAATGATGACACCAAGTACGTTTTGAGAAAAGCCAAACTTGCGACCGCTGAAGCGATTGCGGCGGGAAATGGTCCTCCTGTAGGTGGGTCTTCTATTCACACCACGGTCAGGCACAATACTAACTTGGGTGGTCAAAGAAGGAATGATGAATTCTAATACCTGCAGTAGTCTAGTAGAGAGAAAATGAACCATTTAAGTATTTAGATATTAAATAGTATACAACACAACACTACTGCATTGTGTTGTTTGTTTGTTTGTTTTAGCTGTATTCAGCTTTTGGAAATTCCTTCGTATTGGTGCCACCAAATTCTTCAAACAGGACACTTTCATCCATGCGTTGCAGCAATTCGTTTTTGGGCAAACCTCCGTAGACGCTAATTTTAGCAGCCACCACAGGATCCAAAAAGGCCTTACAAATCTTGTATATACCATTCACAATGGTTGGGACTCTCATAATGACCACAGGTCCTGCCAATTCTGGAAAATTGGGTTCCGTCAGTTTGTCCAACAACTGAATGGTCGAAATGGCTTTTCCGGCTCTGTAAAATCCAACATTATTGGTATCCATAATCCACGTAGCCTTCCACGTAATGGGTTGATTGTTTTGCAAATTGATGCGATAGGATTCTTTAATTTGAGCAATGAGTTCTGCTAAATCGTACAAGAAACAATCCATCCAATCTTGTCGTGTCAGCAAATTCCCCTCCTTGGAGGGAATGGCATTAAAAAAATCACCCAACCGTTCCACAAAAATGGGCATACCATCGTGAGATCGTCCCATAAAAGCACGCGCACGTAGTTTACGATACTGCTGGAGATGTTGTGGTGGATTGGTTGTCAGCAATTTAGGAATATTGATCTCCTGCAACCAGATCTGATTGGCTTCCAATCGAGCCATGGCCTTGGACGTATCGTACTTGTCGGCTTGAAGGAATCTTAAAATAGTAAATTCGTCCGGAACAATGGCGGTCCATTTTTGTTGCTGTTCGGCCGCTAGTACATCCTTCTTGAAGGTTTCAAAGGTTTGACGCTGTTCGTCGGTCATATCTTGGTAGCATTGGAACCGATTTAATTTGACATCCTCGTCTTCTTGTTGACCAGCGTACAAATTCAAATAATTGTCCGAGGTAATAGGATATTCAGGATGAGATACACACGGGAGTGTCATGGTACAACAGCAGCACCAACAATAGTGGTCTAGAGTACTAGGAGTAGTTGAGAAGGAGTGTTGTTTGGTGTAGTGTCGTGATAATATTAATATGGAACTTGTGGTTGTAGAGTACTACTGGAATCAGTGTACCTGGTAATTCGTTTCAATTTTTTTACTGCACACCAAGTAGACTACTACTAACTAGTAGTACTAGGAAATAATCCAATGAACTTGTACGATTACGTAATCACCCTCACTACTAGTACTACTACTACTACTACTAGCTAGTTGTAGTAGTACTAGCTAGCTAGCTAGTATTACTGGTAGTACAGTAGCTACTAGCTAGTACTACTCCATACCAGTACTTAGTAGTAGTACCAGTAACAGCAAGCAAAGCATTTTCCAGTCCGCCGCGGCAAATTTCGTTCAAGGCGAAGGAATCGGACTTGCCACCTCAGTCGGGACGCACCTTTCCTCTCCGCAAGTCGATCCCAACAGATTGACGCACGAATGAGATAACAAGCATTGATTCCCATCATTGCTTGTCTACAAAGAACAGATCCTTTACGAAAGAAAAATCGAAAAGGACACAAACAACAAGAAGCAATACAGACGATTGCAGTGTGTTGGTATTGCAATGGATGATAAGGATAGTTCCACCAAAGAATCGAAACCAAAGTCAGTCAAACCAAAAATTAGAATGGCGACTAGACATGCAAGCCATAGAGCAGGTCTCCCATGTGGGTGACGAGTTCACAATTGTACAACTACATCCACGACTTTTGTGCCAGACACTGTGGAAGGTTTGTCAGGAAATTCAGCTGGTTACCTTAGTACAAGGACGTGTGGTGGTTGGAGCACAGAGCACAGCATAATGCTCACAGTCGATTGCAGGGTGCTACACTGCAAGATGGTACACTCGTTACTGGTGACGCTCTGTTGTGTGCTGCCGGAGCTTGGACGGCCAATATTATGTGTTTCATCAAAGGACATTCACTCATACTGCCAACGTCATGTGTCCTGACACAAACAATCTTTTTTGAACGTCTATCTCATGGTTCACCGGAAGTTTACGTTAGATCCAGTCAAACCGCTTTTTTCAGTGGATATCCCGGTGATCCAATCCGTGTCCAAGAAGTTGCCGGATCTGGAATCCATCGAACAAGAAACGGTAGATCGATTACGATTAGTGCAGTCTGTGCAAACATGTATGGGCTATTCCAGTGAAAACAACAATAGCAACAAGGACGATTCGATAGCTGTTGCGAAAGATCCCAGTCTTGTACAGTGCTGCTATCAAACGTGCACGGATGATTACGTGCCCATCATGGCCAAATTGACGAGGTGTGCTGGTGGAGGTGATACAGTAGTGTGTACATTCAAGGAGGGCACAATTGCTGGGGCATTTTGTTGGCACCGGCATCTGGGGAAGCCATGACAGACTTAATTGCGACAGGAAAAAGCCAATACGTCGATTTGACGCCATTTCGGAACAGTCCATAGCGGAACCTAAAACCTGTTCCATAAAATTCGTACTGTATAAGCATTGAAACATAATATTATGATGTAAAGAGCAGTCACGCCGCTTTGCTAACGTTTCAGTACTGGCAGTAGAGAATACACCTTGACAAACTATACTTCAAATACAAAAGAATGAATCTTTCTTGTTTTTTCTTTACATTATTGTTTACTGTATTGATGTTACATTCTATTTCATTTTTCTTTATTTCACGTTCAAGGTTCAAGTAGCATTTTCGCAGGTGTTTAAACGTTTAAACCGTGACAGTGGGTCCACCTGATTAGCATTCAAACACGTCGTGAATATCCGAGCGGCGGCGGCGATGGCCTGGTTGGGGCTGCTGTTGATGGGGCTGATGCGCATGGTGGCGCTGTTCCAACTCCTGCTGGTAGGTACGTTCCTGGGCCTGGATCTGCTGGGGAGTGTGCAAGGTAATGCGGTTTTTCTGGAGAGCGGAAAGAAAGTTGTTATGGAAGAGAGTCATATTATTTTATTTTTTGTTTATTTAAAAAAAAGGTGCAATGATTTGCTTTATTAATTTATTAGAAACCTGTGTGTGTTGCTTTAGTTGCTTTTGAATTGTTAAATTTTTTGTTTTATGAGAAGAGAAGTCATCGAAATTAAATGCACAATCCAAAAGCATCACCTCCGAATGCATCCATTGATACTAGTAGTACCTGGTACGGTACTACTCCACTAGCTAGCAGTTCTACTAGTCGTAGAAGACTTATGTCACCAGGTACTCTAGAGTATTAATGGTAGGAGTAGCTACTAGGAACCTACTCCAACTACTCTTCTAGCTATGGTACCAGGTAGTAGTACCTGGTACGTTCTTCTTCTTTACCCTACAGTAGTATGATTGATTGTGAGTTCCAGGCTTTGTATCTACGTATTCGCATTACGTACACCGTAACCTACACCTGGTAATTTAGATATTACTCGTACATGATCCGTGAAATGTGATCTCAAAGTTCCACGGAATCTCTACTACCTGGTATTGCTTAACTGTGGCATTTAGTAGTGGTACCATATTCAGACTTTTCCGACTCCGAGCTTTCATTGCGAGAACGTGCCAAATCACTTACGACTGTGCGTCTTTTCTAGTTGATTCTAGCCGGACGGTCGCATTCTCCTTTGTTGGGTTTACCCGGAATCGAATACCTCCTACTAACTAGGCTAGTAGCTACCAGAGTAGTGCTGGAGTAGGAGCTATCACTACTTCTGTTATTACTAGAGCGAGCCTTTAGTTGTACTGTACGTAGAGTAGTAGTACTAGTAGTTCGAGATTAGTAGTACTAGTATTACACTGGCTGCTGTACTACTAGACTACCCCTGCAGCAAGACCTCCTACTAGACCCTAGTCTACTTGATTCTTGCAGAGGAGTATTCGTTGATAAAACTCAAAGCAGGTGATTTTAAACCGTATCTGCAATTTCCAAATTATTTTTTAGTACTACCACTCAAAGAATACTTCAATCCTTTTTTTTTACTTTCTTAGCTCTAGGATCCTGCCCTGCTGCACTTGTGCGAGTCCTTGCGTGCCCATTATCTGTTTTCCATTTCCCATTCTTTTTACATAAACACTTTTATTTTCATTTTCTGAAGACTTCGTTCGGCACCTTTTCCATTTTCTTTAATGACAATGTTTTTAACCACCTGCCACTTCCGCTGTGTCTTTGTTGTTGTTGGTTGTTGATTTATCTCTATTCGACACCCTCACCCTTCCACTTCAAAATGGTTTGACCTTGATTCGTTGTAGATACTTCAATGCGATCATCTGATTGTAACGCCTCAAGGACACGAGGCCAAATGACGTTCATTAAATGATTGTACTGGAGTTGAACCACCATGGCAGCACCAGTGTTGCTATCTACAACGGCATTGTCAGAATAGTCGTCCGGGATCGTTCTTGCGGCATTTACTGAGGCATCTCTGAGGTGCGTTACCTCCCATCCACCCGCTTCTTGGATGCGCTGTAACGCATCACGTGTCATTTTGTTCACTTCGGGTTCCATCCATGCTTCGACGACCGCTTTTCTAGGTTCTTGTTGCTGGTAGTAAAGAAAAACAATAAATAGCACCGACACAATACTGGCACACAATTGAAAGTCTTGAGACAACAACATCATAAGAACGATGGCGGGAAATGAACGTTTCACGGTAGCTTTGGATTCTTTCACACTGAATGTGGCAGCTGGTTTTTTGGTTTTGGGATTTGACGTTAAAATGTGCTCTAGCTTTTTGGTAACATTCCTGAGATTTTGATGAGCGGCAGTCGTCGTCGTTTGCTTGTCAGACGACTCTTTTTTGGCCTGGATTTCTTGCGCTTGTTGTTGTTGCTGTGTACTCTTGCGCATTTCCTTTGTGAATAAATCCTCGGCAGGCTCCATAGTAGCAGCAGCAGCAGTAGTAGTAGTAACCGTTGTACCTTTGGTCATTTTAACATTTTCCTTGGGCGGTGCAAGTGATTTGATGACATCCTTTTTATAAGCACCCGAAGGTGTCATTCGATTCCATAGACAATGGATTTTCAATGACCACCACCATTTTTTCTGCAAAGCTGATGCTGTGTTCTCGTGAAGACCGAGCAACAGCGTCCCCTCTGGTACCGCCTGTTCTTGTCGACGTCCACCCAGCCACGGTGGCATACTGGATCGTCCCAAAGCTGGCATGCGCTGAATTTTCAATGACGACGACAATGATGATGATGATGATAAATTATCATCGGTGTCAATCGTATGTTCCAAAAAGTGTACAACATCTTTGGGATTGGTTGGATCAAAGGGACGCGATTGGTTTTTATCTGTTGTCTTGTCTAGTTGCTTGGCAACCTCCGTAGCAACATACATGCTATAGCTAGACGAACCCAAGACAGGTTGAGGGAACGAACTGCTGGTAGTAGTAACATTGCTGCTACTGCTGCTGCTACTGTCATGACAGTGTTGTGCCATGACCCATGTTTTCAAAAGTGTCTCCAGATCATCGTGACTTTGTTTGACTGCTCGCGTAGGACGACAGATTTTGGTAATGGGTGATAATTGAAAAAAATCGGGCGATGGTGCATCATCATCATCATTTCCGTCGTCATTGTCGTTGTGATCCGACACGACTAAACTTTTGCCACCAAATCTGCAATCATGAATAGTTCCAGCCCAGCACAATGCCTTGGAAGGGCAATCGCGAAAGGTTGTAGGATCTCTATTGGCACAATATCCTCGATACTGTACAGACGTATGAACATTGTTTCGAAAACAGGCAAACGGTGTTGCTTTTGACAAGACGAGAAACGACGGACCATGAACATAGCGTCGATAGGCACTGTGTAGCAACACAAAGACCACGTAGGTCCAACTCAGCACCAACAGCACCGTGTGAAGATCCTGCAAGGTCCAAGAAAAAGGTTTGAGCAGGTGCTTTTGTGTTGGTCCCTCGAACAAGGTATTGTGAGATTTTTCTTCCAGTTCTTTATGATCATTGGTAATGTTTTCAAATAATTCGTATTCTTCTTCTTCTTCTTCTTCTTCACTGTCATTATGCAAAGATGATTTTTTCTTGCGGGAAGATCGTGGTGGTTGTTTGGCTGTCGATAACGGTGTCGATTGGATTTTGCGAATGGTCCTTGTGGTTGTAAAAGTATTATTTGTTGTTGTTGTTGTTGGTGGTGGTGGTGTTGTTGAAGGTGGAGGAGGACAAGGAGGCATGGGCAATTCCTCGCTTTCTTCGTTTTCTGCTAGAATGGTCTTTGTCGCAGCAGCAGATGCAGTAGTAAAAGCAGCTTTGGCTGGTGTTCGTTTCCGTGCTTTTGTTCCTCTTCCACCCCTAATAGTAGTAGTGCTATTGCTCGTAGTAGTTGTGGCTTTGGAAGAAGCCTGCGTTTGCTTGTGAGAAACAGCTCCTGATGCTGAATTCTTTTTTTGTTTGGTTGTTTCTTTGGCTACCTTTTTCTTTCTCGGTTCTTCAACGTCTACTTCTACTTCTAAATTGTCATTATCATCTTCACTGTCGCTACTAGCACCGTACATTTTCTTGGTTTTGATTTTTCGTTTTTTGGGAGTCAAGGCAGCCCAATTATTCTCTTCTTTCCCTTCCACCATAACACAGTCAGTGGTGGTCGCATTGTGAGCACGAACAGCAGCAGCAGCAGCAGCAGCAGCAGCAGCAGCAGCAGCAGTAGCAGAGGCTTGAATCCCCGCCGCCACCTCTGCCTGTTGCTGGAGTTGTTCAAATTCTTCTTCTACTGTCAATTTTGTACCACTAGTACTAGTAGAACTCTTTTTGCGTCGACTGTTGCTGCTGCTGCTGCTTTTGCTGCTTTTGCTGCTGCGGATCGGAGTTGTACTTTGTGACGACATTTTTGTTTTGTTTTGTTGAGGTCTTTCGGACTCGAGCCTTTTTCTCAGTCTGATAGGTGATAGGTATTCCTGTAGGTACTACCCCTGGTAGGCAGTAGTAAACACTTTGTGTTCGCGGATGAAAATTCACTGATTGACGCTTTTGGAATGTGGATGGTACGATGGTACTGTATCAAATTTTCAAAATAAGTATACCTGGTATTACAGGCGGAGCAAAAAGCAAAAACTCTCTTCCAAAATACTTCGATAGAATATAGAATGAATACTGTGTAGCAGGCCTACTTCCGCTGCCTGGTGGTAGCTAAAGAAGTAGTCTAGTAGTCTACCTACTGCGAGCACTGATTGATTATTAATATAGTATTTTTTTTACTTTTGGTGCACTATCACCTATCACCGGAAGCAGCACTACCTGGTAATGAACTAATGATTGATGAGATTATGAGATGAGATTACTTATTTGGGATGAGCGATAGTAGTGTTAGTACAATTCTTATTAGTGGTAGCTACTCGGAGTACTAGCTAGTTGTCTAGTAGTAGTCTAGTAGTAGAGTAGCAATGTGATTTTTTAAATTTGGGAATACTACTAGACCTACTAGTAGACTACTAGTACTACTAGAGTAGACTACTTCGTCAGTTGAGGTGCGAGCAAGGACAAAAGGAAGGACGAAAGAAATCATACAGTAAGCACGAACTCGGACCTCGAACCATCCTGAAAGCCTCCATATTTGTTGTGCCTTTTTAACTCTAGACTACTAGTAGACAAGTCTACTAGCTAGACTACCACCTGGTATCGTATGTTGATAGGTACCAGGTACCACTCTAATAGAAAAGAATCCTGTAGCTAGCTAATTCTAAAACACTACTCTATATTATTACTTAAAAGGGATTAATAATAGAGCTATTCCAATACGGAGCAAGCAAATTTCTTTTGGTAATGCGCCTGTCATCCGTGACAAGAATCAATGTAGTAGCATACACATTCTTGTCGATATCATCGTCCAAGACATGATCATCATCATCATCATCATCATCATCATCAGGGGCCTGCTCCTGCTCCATACATCTGTGAGGATGTCTGGGAGGCAACGATGATCGTTGTCTCTGTGCATTATTAGTACTATAAGAAGCTGTAACTGTAGCAGTGATAGTCGTTTCCGAGGACGATCGAGTGATCGTTGGTCGACAGGGCAGATTCGCAATCTTTGTAATGCTGAGCAGGGACGTTTCCCCCCATCTTGATGAGAATGATGAAAACGGTACGGCACCATCGTCGATGGAAGAAGAAGATGTCTCGGTGAGAGAATTTCTTCGACGTGGTGGTGAAGGAGGTCGTGTGATACAGCTGTCACCACACTTGGTATCGTCTTCGCTAGAGAGCCAGCGCGATCGTCTAGCACACTCTATGGAATCAATAGAGATATCTACGTTTTCTTTGTATCTTCGACGACAACATCCCGGAGCATTGTCTGCAACAATAGTGACTTTCATCCTAGCAGGATAGAATGTCAGTGCAGACAGCGCCTCCCGTGATGATGACGACGACGGATTTTCATTGAATTCTTGCGGGACCTCCAAATTGGATAGTCTCGAGAAGAGAGCCCCTTTCAGGAAATTTGACAGAGGTGAGTTGAGCTTCAGCACTTTCGTGTGGTCCTCTTCGGCAACCTCAACGTCGTCGCAACGAGGCATTGGGTGGGTATTTAATGTGGCTGATCGATACATGATACAAAAACGGTATGTTGACTTTTTTAATAACAATATTATGTTGTTGTTTCTGTTTCAATGGTAGTGAAAAATGTTTTTACAACTATTGAATTGAACGGACAACGGCAATCAAGGAAGAGCGCGATGGACACTGATTCTGCGGAACGGAGAATCATGCAAGTATGTATTAGCCCCGCAAGGAAGAAAAAGAAGGCTCTGATTCGCATCGTAATGATTGTTTATTGTTGGAAGGATAGTCGGGGACTTCTGTTGACAAAATGAGTTTTATGACTCGGGGAAGAAAATGTAGTACCAGGTACTGTAGTAGGACAAGATTTTCCTAGAAGGAAAGAAAGCATGTAAAGAAACCATGGTCTGCGTCTGAAGAACGACTGACAGGGCATTTTTAATATTCTTCCGCGAAATAAGTGAAGTCCCCAACGTTTGTGTTCGTAAGGGCTATGGTACCGTACTACCACTCACCCGGTACTAGCTAGCTAGTGGAGGTACGGTAAGCAGTACTACGGTACTACTTACCAGGTACCTGGTACTACAAGTACCTGTAATTACCGTACCTGGTACCTGGTAGCAGGTAGCGTACTAGTACCATACTACGATAATATATG
>Ga0100391_1000243_pt1 | contig 66616 bp, 55 predicted proteins | sample CryGeymeta201515_FD_81541 | JGI IMG/M metagenome (GOLD analysis project Ga0100391, IMG submission 81541) | Groundwater microbial communities from Crystal Geyser aquifers in Utah, USA - Crystal Geyser metaG 2015-15 | ecosystem: Environmental > Aquatic > Deep subsurface > Groundwater | place: USA...
ATTCGAATGAATTAAATTAAAGGGGTTCAGCAGCTACCTGTTAAATGCTAGCTTAAAAGGGCTTGACCATTTTATTTTAATGGTACATTTTTTAATACGATTGCGAATAAGTTTACAGTAGGTTAAACAGTACACTAGAATAATCAAACGAATACGTTTATTCGAATAATGAATTAAATTAAAGGGGTTCAGTACCTACCTGTTAAATGCTAGCTTAAAAGGGCTTGACCATTTTATTTTAATACACGAATACACGAATACACTAATAGACGAATACGTTTATTATTCGAATAATGAATTAAATTAAAGGGGTTCAGTACCTACCTGTCAAATGCTAGCTTAAAAGGGCTTGACCATTTTATTTTAATACACGAATACACGAATACACGAATACACGAATACACGAATACACTAATAGACGAATACGTTTATTATTCGAATAATGAATTAAATTAAAGGGGTTCAGTACCTACCTGTCAAATGCTAGCTTAGAAGGGCTTGACCATTTTATTTTAATACACGAATACACGAATACACGAATACACGAATACACGAATACACGAATACACTAATAGACGAATACGTTTATTATTCGAATAATGAATCAAATTAAAGGGGTTCAGCACCTACCTGTTAAATGCTAGCTTAAAAGAAGGGCTTGACCATTTTATTTTAATACACGAAATCCAATGAATCCTTATGCACTTAAGTAATAAAATAGCATGAATAAGGTAACTAGACAAATTGACTGTTAAAAGTTAACGGTTGTAATACTTAGAGAAATGTAATGAAAATACTCGGAAATGGTGGTAATAGAGTTGTGCGTCCACCTCAACCGAATTATAACCTTTCCCCTAATGTTTGTCACTCATAAATGGGATTCAAAACTAACTCCAGTTTTACTTTTCTCTTTTTTTAAAGAATTCTAGGTCACTCCGGAACATCTTGGGGAATGGCTCGAAACTCTGCACTGTTCTGAAAAGGGAAGGCGACCCGAATGCTGAAACATTGCCACGGATGTCACAGTATCAAAAAAACAAAAATAAAAAGCAAACAAATAAATAATATTATATTGAAATAATTCACAATGGCTCCCCCAGCAACCGACGATAGCAAAGGACTTTTTGACAAGGCGCGAGACTACGTGCACGAAAAGGTCGCAACTGATGAACAACTACAAAAGGAAAAACCAATGGATGAAAGGATTCAAGACGCCATGCCAAAGAGCACCGATGATGCCGCCAACAAGGTAGGAGAAGCCTTCAACAAGGCAAAGGAAGACTTTAAGGAGCGATTTGACGAACGCTTGAACGAAGGCAAAGAACAATCCAGTAAGGAGAACAACCAGGACTCTCCCGGTATTCTAAACGACGCCAAAGACAAAATTTACGATGCCACCAAATCTCCTGATGTGAAGGATCGCGAAAAGTTCCGACAAGCAGACATTGGCGAAAAGATCAACATTGTCAAGAATGATATGAAAGAACAACAGGATAAGAAGCCAGAGGATACAATCCCTCTGGATTCATTGTTGTCGTAAGCTCTGCTTATTTTAATAAAGAATTGATGCGTGTAGACGCAATAGTATGCATAAAATTTAGGAATATTCCTTTGCTGAATAACCAACCACTCTGTATGCATTTCTCTTTCGTTGTGTCAGCGATTTTTGGCAACGAGAAGGAAATCACAAGGAGACACGAGCTTTTTGGCCATCAAGAAGTACATGTAGCTTTGTTCTTCGTCTACGCACTTTAGATAGCCGACCCTGTCGTTCCTGCAGATTGTGATCCCACAAATATATTCCATTTTGTGTGCGTTATACTTTGCACCTCATCATGCCGGTTAAAGTAAATAAGACTCCACAATAGTGACATTTATGATTCATTATTATTTAATCTACCTGCAAGAGATACAACGCAGTGATGTCTTGCTCTGCCTTTACAGCTGGCAAGGTGCTGTTAACTTGCAAGAAAGCTTCCACATCACTATAGTCAACGAAACCACGCTCAATGCCACCCAAATAGGCAAAGATTAGCTCGGCTTCAATGCGTCCTGCTCCAGTCAACTCTACACCCTCCTCTTCGCAAATACCAAGTTTCACATCTAGGATATCTTGGTAGACGAGCTGATTTTGATCGCTGGCTTTCGAAGCTAACTGTGTCAAGGTACTCTCCAATCTCATCGTAGAGACGCCATTCTTCCCCAATCCTTGCTCGAATGTAAAGCCACAATCATGACTCACAGGCGGAGCATCCCAGAGTCGCTCCAGATCCACCTCATAACTTCGGAAGGGATTGAACAAGGAAAAGAAGCTATTGTCGTTACTGGTGTAATGTTGACCGGCACTCACTGCATCAATAACGGGACCACAAGCCGTCGCGGAAGCACAACCAAACTCCTCAGCGGCTCGCTTCAAATCTCTGTTCCGGACGACGGCACCTGTGACTTCGTTTTGGAGTACCTCGTCCAATCGTCCCGATCGTTCCAACATGCGCAAGTATGGACACAAAATCAGAGGATTACCAGGACGATCACTATCCAAGGCCGGATATGATGCCAGTAATTCCTCACTAGTCTCGGCGGTCTTGGCGAAAGAGGCTAATGTTGTGGGCAACAAAAGGATGCATACTTTTGTAATAGGATACTTCATGGTAATCTATGATTTGTGGAGTATTGTGAACAGTGAACTGTGAACGATGCGCATGCGAAGGTGCAAACGGAAAACAAGACTTGGAACGGTATCAAGGAATAATCTCAAGATTGTAGGTCCTGTGTTGAGTGTTGAGTGCAGCTAATGCTCGTAGTAGACAGGACCGAACCTTGGAATCTTGATCTGTAAATAACTCGGAATGACGACTTCAAACAGCAACAGACTGGATTGGCGATTGTAAATCGGAATAATGAATCAGTAGACTAGTCTACTACTAGTAGCTTGCACTACTAGCTAGCTAATAGTAGCCAGTCTCGACTCGGAATCTGCTGGTCCATCCATCCAGGACTACTTTCGGCACGATTAACGAAAGCGACGCACACTTCTCGGCACACACTACAACTATTAAGTTCACAACAACATCATGGAGAAGTTTGTAAGCAAACTTCAATACATACCAGGCGCAAAGAAAACTGCTGTGTCTCGACAACTCCTTAACAAGATGAGAGTGAGCCTAAATGCTCCAGCCATCAAATCGACGATGTTGATTGCGCGAAATTGATCACAACATCTTCATGCACACTGGTAGTTTTGTTGTCGACCTGACCCATTTTGATTGATCCACAAAGATTACCCATTCTAGAGCGCTAGAGTTTCTCCGTTTCACGAAGCTATGCAACGTCAGATCGAGACAAATTCGACAAAAATATGTAGCAGTCAATCAAATTCTTTCGTCAGCTGAGTCCTCGGCAAAATCTCGTAATGGTACTTCAAAACGCAGCAATAATATTACCAGGTACTAGCTACTAGAGTATTTATAGTATTAGTAGCTACTACTATGTACTAGTAGGTAGTACTGCTAGTAGTATACTGGTTGAAGTGGATAAATAACGACATACTCCGAACAGTATTCTGTCACCACTAGTCTACCAGGTGGTAGTAGAAACAAAGTGGCAAACCAGCAAAAACCACGGTTATATTTCAGCAACGTCAACTACCAGGTACTACTACTAAAATAAATCTACTGTAGTGCTGTTGAATCTCTTTTTTATTACTACTACCACCAGGTACCTGGTAGTACTAAACAAGAAAAAAAAAACCCATCATTATTATGGATCATCTAGTATTACCATACCAGTAACACAGTATCTCTACTACTACTAGTAGTCTAGTAGTACCTGGTACGTGGAATGGAAACTACTAGTAGTAGTTGAGTACCATGATACAAACTGAAAACTGAAAGGCCTGAATTTACCTGCCGGTTCCCAATTTGCGAGACGAACAAAAAATTTAAACCTTCTTCACCTTCGTTCGAATGGCCCAGTCCACTACCTACCAGGTAGAGTAGTACCTGGTGCGCACTCGGAGTACCAGGTACCAGGTACCATATTATGGTACTACAATACTACCAGGTACTCGGAGTACCAGGTAGTACCAGGTAGCAGTTGTAGCATCATACGACCACCTCGTCGTTCCGTATACCAGTAGTACTACCAGGTACTCCTACTCGTAGTAGTACCACCTGGTTCCTGCTGTTAACCAGGTACTCCGAGTACCAGGTACCTGGTAGTACTACTTCCACTACGTAACCCGTAGTAGTACTACCAGGTACTCTAACTAGTATTACTGGTACTAGAGTAGCCTACCAGGTACAACGTACTATTCACGAAGTAGTTGTACGTCATTAAATGAGGCTACAGTCAAATAGAACTCTATTCCCCTCGTGATTTTCTCCTTTGTACGTAACTACTCTAGCTAGAGTAGGTACCAGGTACGTTATTACCATACTAGCTAGTTGTATCTACCAGGTACCTGGTATGGTACCAGGTAGTAGTACTAGTAGTACGAGTCCCACTACTAGTAGTAGCACCTGGTACCGTAGTGAACTGGTACGGTAATTGACTCGAGAGAGAACATGCTACAACTGACCAGGTCGTAAAATACATCTACGAAGGAAACTGTGTACCTGGTACCTGGTACCACTACCGTACCAGGTACATTTTTCGTGACCGTCCTCAAGCGCATATCCTTCGTTTCTTGACAATCCTTCGCGGAGCTTGAAGTTCTGCAACCCGGTACCAGTATGCGCATTGACTGTGGCATTAACAGTAAAAGTTGCAGAGAAAAAAAAAAATACTCGGAGAAACCAAGCTACAAAAACGGTAGGACTAAAACCACAAACCACACACTCTTTCTTAGAAGAAAAGACAAGAAAAGAAAAAAAGATGTTTCCCTCGTCCATAGACAAGAATAACTCTTACCATGATGCAATTCTCATGAAAGCCCGCGCTACGCTCCTGGCTGGCTGTAACAGCAATAATACTAGTACGAGTGCTCCTACGTCAACCGTAGCTCTTCGCCAGCCAATAATGACAGCAACCCCTGGCTGTTATAGCAACAACCTCAACTTGAAGGACTTGGCTGGTAGTGATCTGACCTCCTCCTTTCCTCTGGCCTACCAGGTGACTCTCCTCAAGGCCCTTCTGGGAAATGACGACAACAACAATAACAATAATAACAACAATAACTACGCTGAGACAGGCAACAGTAGCGCGCCCTTTCCAGCGTATTCTCTGACACAGGCCATTACGGCGGCTGTTGTCTCTGCTGAAAACGGTCATGCGAATGGACCTCTCCTGGAACTTTTGTTGAAGATTGCAAGGAACACATCTGCATCTTCTTCTTTAACCAACAACGACGCTGGTGCTTCTGTTCCTCCCACTGGTAGTAGCAATAGTACTACTACTCACTTGACGCCCAACCCGTCGGCTCAAATGCCAGCAACCCAGACGCATTACCGACAGGTTTCCATTTGTGGTCCAAACGTTGCTCAACTGATCGACATTGACAACGACGCCAATAATCACAAGAAGAACAAGCGAAAGAAAGGCAATAAGAATACAACTACTGTTTCCAAGAAGAAGAAAGTTACGACAATGGCAACGGTGCTGCCTTGTGCTGTTACTGCTCAGCGACGACCTTGTTTTCCTATTTCGGACATGCTACGCACGAGAGGATCCTGCGAAGCTCCAGTTGTGACCATGCCCAAGACTGGTCCTGATGATATTGCTATGGTGCAAAAGAATACTACTAGTAGTCGCAGTATCAACTCCAACAAGATTCCTTCACTGGAAGAAAAGGAACGAGAAGCTGCCCGCGCCTTGATTTCTGCGGCCTTTTCCGGGGTTCCTCCGTCACCATCAGCAGCGTCTGCAAGGGCAATAGATGAATGTTCCGTATCGTCCGTCAGTTCTCACGATTCCAATGCACCAAAATTTCCTTTAAAGAAGAGGCGTGTTGTCTCCGTGGACTCGAATCGATTGGAACCAAGAACGACGACGGCTGGTGTCATTTCTGGCAAAAAAAAGCACGTCGGTTTTCCTCTTCCTCCTGTTTTGGAAGATGAACGAATGGTTTCCATTTCCTACAGTAAGTCCAACGTGACGAGATTTCAAACAAATTGGAATACTGTCTGCAAGAACCTGCTGATGAATAAACAGTCAACACTTTCTCCCGAGCAACAGAAACAACAGCAACAGTTTGTGAAGGATGTCTTTGTCCGCAGTCTGGGAAAATCACTTTAACTTTTTTACATAAGACTATACTGTATTGTCTATTACATGCACCTATTATCTAAAAGTATTTCACACCATATTCTATTTGCCAGCTCTGCATGCCTGTCGGCGAGCACTGGTTGATTGAAGTAATTCTACCAGGTACTGCTAGCTAGACTAATGTTGTAGTAGACGATACTTGCAATACTACTAGTAGTACTTCGAGTAGTTTTTAGCTCCCAACAACCATCGAAGCCGATTGTCGTCTTTAATTTGGCTACCACACGCCTTTTTTAGTCCACGGATGGAACCTTTTAATTCCTGCTGCTCAAGCCATCAAGCTGCATGAAGCTTCTGACGGAAGAAGAAGAAGAGTGAGGGCAAAAATCCGAATTCTCAAGTTCGTCGACACACACAACAGTACACGATGCCCGGGTGTCTTTCAAAAATCTAAGTTCCATTTGAACCGAACACCCGGCGGTTTTTTATTTTTCTTCAAAGAAGAAAAACAACAAACATACACACATTCCACCTTCCCATCTAGATCTACTAGTCTACTACCAAAACCAGTCAGAATGTTGTAGACTAGTGTGAAGTGGAATAATCACGATGAACATAAAGATACAGTAGTAATTGATTGCACCAAAGATTGCTTACTTTTTTATCGTGGCTACGGATTTGAATACAATGGGAAACTGCTGCTTCCGAATTGTAAATCCTTGGCCTCCCAACAACCTTTTCGAGCAGAGCAGCGAGTCCAGCAGGAGGGACTGGTTGATCCTAGATGAAGAAGATGGCATCACCACGACAACAACTGCTATCGCTGCTTCGCCCTTCACATCACAGGTCGCGGAGAGTCGCAAGTTAACCATAATATTAACCCTGCAAGAATCTTCTAATATCAATTTATCTGCCCGTTGGATACAGAGGAACGCAAGTTGCATCCGGAATGTCCTGATTGGATCTCTACCCTCACAACTGCTATCTGCAGATTTACCGCAGCACAATGCTACAAGAACAAGAACAACCCAACCCGACTGGTCATCTGGGGAAGTTGCGCACTTATTCCGGATTATAAGCCGATTACAAAACCTCGAAAAATTACTCTTGTACGATGTCGGAACCGTTTCCAATCCCCTACCAGTTCAGCATCTCTGCCGGATTTTTTGTCGAACATCTCCGCATGCTCATCTCCGACAAGCTTACTTGGTGGGAAACTTTGAGGGTGATCTCGTCGATTGTCAACTACTCGCCACTGGACTTCGACGACAACCCTCCTTAACCAAATTCGCTCTCTGTGGCAATGGGAGTCATCACTTTTCAATCGATCCAATATTGCGAGCTGTGACAGCCTTGACGACGTTGAAAGAACTTCATTTTCATGCCAATATGCCACTGGCTATACAGACGTCCACCATATTGGCAGTAGGCACGATGAGACACCTGACATCGCTGACAGTGTACAGTTGTGATACCAATGGTGCCAATTTAGCACTTTTGTGTCAACAACTGGAAGGATTGACTTCCCTAAAAGCATTTACCATCTTTGAAGCCCTTCAGGGACTTCAACCACAATCTACAGAAAAATCAATCGTAGGAACGTCACTATCTGACAAAGCTGCACCGATACCAGGAAATTGCCTACCGCTGCTCTACTCTTTGGTGAGAAATAGTCCATCTCTCGACAAAATCCAAGTCTGGTTTGGCTTTAGTCAGTCGAGTCGAGTATTGCAGCCCCTTGCCGATGCCCTGCGCGACAATACCAAGATAACATCCTTTGAAACAGCTCTTTTGTGGACCGATTACGATGATGAGACGGCGCAAGCCTTTGTTGAAATGTTGCGACAAGGATACGGTAGTCGATTAAAGAGATTGCAACTGCACAATTATCGGGGGAAATGGCAGTGGCCGTTGGCATTTTTTGTACGATTGAATGAAACAGGACGTTACGATATACAACAAAGAGAGGAATTCATGACACGGAACGAATGGATGCAAACATGTTTGATCAATATCCCACCAGGACTTGACGAGGTAACACTGGCGTCCGTATCGGCCAACAACAGCACTGGTCTTTCAGAGGATTGGTTTTCCGTCTCTTGGATCTACTATTACTTGCGGCGAAACCCGTCCTTTTGTTAGTCAAAACTTGTGATAAGCTTCTCATTGCAATGATTGGCTGGTCATAATTGACTACTCCAGTTCAATATTCAATTCCAGGTGTTAAACTGTCATCTGCACTACCAACAAGGATGCCAACAAGGACTCTACAGCACAAACCAAACGAGCCTTCCCGGTTCACTAATGAACCTCTTACGTTAGGATATCGACGCACCTGTGTGGACGCCGGGTAAACGCTGCACCTCTGTGTCTACGACGATAAAACGACGCACCTCCTTTATGATGTTGCCGTAAATGAACGCACCTCGGCTGTCGATAACCCCGAATGCAGCCCTTGCTTGTTTGCACCTCCGTCGGTTCACGAATCTCAAATACACGCACCTCCGCTCCTTTTGCCGGCTTACAACAAACTGTTCGCACCTCTGTGGGTGCAACAAATACACGCACCTATGCTTCTTTTGCCGGCTTGCAACAAACGTTTGCGCGCTTGTGGCTTCGTCATCTTTGATTGAACGTCGATTCTTCCAAACAACAGATGATGCTGTATTTTACCAACGAGACTGTTAGCTGTAATGGACGTGCCATTGTTTTGTTTTTGCTGCGGCACGGTTTGCTGTTGTTGACAATTATTGTTTTTATAGGATATCCTGAAAGAATTGATACATTCCCAGCAGGTTCCATTCACAATTTGAACACACGAAGACGACCAGAAGCATAGCTTTTCCCGTGGCTTCCACCACCCGTTTGTTCTCCGCATACCAGAAATAGATATCCCAAAGTTAGATAAAGAACACATACAGCGTCTGTGAATTTTGATTTCGTGTGCATAAAAATGATGATTTGTCTCATTTCATGCATCGTAAAACAATCGTTCCCTGTAGCCTGTATCTATTTATAAAGTTATTCTTTGCGTATCTATATCCATCTTGGACAATCCTGGTCCTATTCTTCCGCCTCCTCCTCCTCGCAAGGCCCCAGCAAATCTACTCGGCCTTCACTCATTGTCCCGACAACCGCTACCGTTTTTTGGATCCGGTGGTACGAGGTTGGTCAATTCACTGGCCACTGAATACCGCGCTCGTTTCTTGTACAAATGTTGTACTGCTCGTTTCGAAGCCAACCAAAGTCGTTTCAATCCATTGCCGCCGCCAGCGGCGGCAGTGCTGCAGCTACGAATACTTTTACTTATATTCGATCGCTTTGTGAACCAAGATAGCTTGCGAAATGTCCCTAGTAATCTTTGCCGGAAGATCCATCCAGCATGTCCACAGGGCGTTAACCATTTGGAGGCTCCCACCAAGAGAGGAAGACCACCAAGAAATGTTTGAAAGCCCAAAACAACGATAACATCAACTACGACAGTTTGAACGACAGTCGATATTGTCCAATCCAATAATGGGAATTGTGCCATCAGTTCAGAACCCACCAGAACGCTCATTTCGGCACTTTTTTTATCAACGTATCTGTGGTTGTGTGTTCCTTTCGTGGTAGCTCTTCGTGCAGTGCTCGGTGATGACGCACCTGCTGGTGCAACGGTCATTACGATACCAACATGATGTTCCGTAAGGAATATAAACACTGTCACTACTAACAGTAGTAGTACTCCCAAAGTTCCCAATAAAATGATTTTTTCCGATGTGCGCCTATGTTGCCGCAATCTTTGGTTTGTTGACATTCTAATGATTACACGACGATCATCAATCATGGCGGTTGTAGTTTGTAGCGTATATCATGGACTCCTGAAATATCAAGAGTATAAATTCATTGGAAAAGCCACCTTGCTGCTGGCTTGGATAAAGATAACGTAGGGTCCATAAAACGGAAAGCTATTAGAGTTGAATCTAATATATAGGTGCTGATAGTCTAGTACAGTAGTAGGGAGGCACCTTAGTAACTTATCTGTATTGGAAGCAGGTTTGAGCTGCTGCATATTTTCTGCGATGACGATGTTCTTGTTGTTTATTTACTCCAGGAGAACAACTACTACTACTGAGTACTAGCTAGTACGGTAGAGTACAACAATATAATGAGATTGGGTTAGGGTTAAAAAGTAGCTAGAGCTCTCCAGTACTCTACTTAAATACTACTACTAGTAGAACTAGTACAGTAGCTAGTATTAGCTGGGAGTACTATTGTAGTAGGGTAGTACTAATAACTTATACTAGTAGTAATAGACTACCAGTTACTCCGGAGTACTTCACTAGCTACTACTACTACATTAGCTAGTAGAAGTAGACTAGAGTAGTAGTAGTACAGTACGAGGTAGAGATACCACCAGGTAGAGTAGTTGTAGACTACAGACGATTGACCAGCCAGTTCATCATCCGTTATTTTGAACAACTCATGGAGTGACATTAATTTTTGAAGGCCTTTATTATAATTGAAGAGCAGCTGAGGGACCATAGGATATTATCGTTATCCGCGCGAGGGGATGCAAACATCCACACTAAAAGAAATCTACTAGTCTATCAATTACTCGAGTACCAGGTATTAATTTCAAATAATAACAATAGTCTACTACTCGAGTAGTCTTCTACTAGTCTACGGTAATATTATTAAATTTCTAGGACGAATAATGCACGAGGTATAATATTTTTTCGAAATTTCAAAGTCACAAACGACATTGCAACATTGCAAAATACTGGCATAACATACTACTAGTAGTCAACTGCAACCAAAGCAAAACAGTTTACGGGTGAAACCATGGTTGCCTTTGATCAATGCGGTTTGTGCAAAGAATATTTTTCATCTGATGCCTCCCCGGACAATCCTTTAACACCAATACAAGGTCGATGTGGGCATTCTTTTTGTCGTCGATGCGTCATTAGAAGACGTTCATTATTGACAGGTGCTGATAGCGGTGATGACACCTCCACCTCATCGACTGTTTTGTGTCCTCAGTGCCAAAGACCAAGCTTTCAGTTGAACGATTTACGGGTCAACCAGGGATTGTGCGATTCTATTGTGGCTATGCGAGAGCTTATGAATTCCTTTACTGCCACTGCCAGTAGCGCACTTAAGCAGGATGCACCGTCTGACATTTCCAAAGCAACCACGGCAGCAGCAGCAGCTGCTGCAGCCGCAACAACGGTAAGAGGGGGAGGCTTGTCTACTGCAACATCTGTGACAGATCTGGTAAGCAATACTCAACAACCACCAAACGTAGAAGCAACAACCTCGACGACAGCAGCCATGATTAATACAAGTTTAGCCACAACAGCCAGTACACTGACCAATACGCCAGAATCGTCAACTTCTGCTACTCCTTCGGGAACTCCTTCTCGCAACAAAAATACCAAACCGCACTCGCGTCCTCGATCGTCTTCAACGGGACATCTCACAACAACCGGTGTAGCACTCCATAATAACAGTCACCAGGTAGCACGTGTATCGCCGACCAGTGACCTTCATCATCGTCGAACTTCCTCTAACAATAACGATGTTGATGACCAGCACAATGTATCCATTTTCCGGTCAACACCAACACTACCACAGCAACACCAAGGATCCCATCAAGACTCTATCTCCTTTGATGAAATCCTTCCTGCTTCTACTCATTCACCGCCATCACAACAACAGCAACAATTATCTCAGTCCTTTGTATTCGGCGGTAGTGGTGGTGGTAGCTCATCCTCGATGAGTCGTCGGAGAACATCTTCCAAAGACACTGCCGTGAATCTGAATCAACAAAAACCATCATCAACGTATAGTTTGATCGTCAGAGCTGTTTGGATTTTGTACGGATTGGTTGGATTGATCATTGTTTTTTTAACCAAAAATATTTTGGTGCAGCCACCAAATGTCCAACAAGTGTGGGAAGCCGTAGAAACCACGGAGCTGTTGTTGCAAAAGGCACAACATCATCAAATGGTACTTGAAACATTAATAGAAGATACACAACGACTGATGGAACAACAAAAATCACTGATACGAATTCAACGCGACCAAAAAAATAAATGGGAACAACAAAAACAAAAAGAAATACAGACCTATTATGACAACGATATTATTACAATGCAACCATTGATTGAAAATCATCACTTGCAGGGGCAATCGATGTTGAAACAACCACACGCACAGCAAATGACATTGTCGTGGAAACCTTTGTTAGAAAGTATCACGAGGGGAATCGAAGATGCTACGTACGGACTGGTACAATACATGACTAGTAGTCGCCGTGCATTGGCACTCAAAATAGGCCAACGGATGATCAACACGACACCATCCCCGTCGTCGTCGTCGTCATCGTCGTCTCCTGTACCCAGCCATTCGCAAGGCGAATTGAAACAAAGAATGAATTTTGTGGCACAAACCTTGAATGAATGGTTGAGTGTGTTCAGGGATCATCTTTCTGTGTCGTCGATTCATTCCTTGTCAAATGAACCCACTGCCAGAAACAAAAGTGCTGTCATGAGTTTTTTTCAAAATCTTCGATTGCCTAAATTTTATCGATTCATGAATGCGACGACAATGCTGACTCCTTCCTTTTCCATTTTCCGTAGTCGCGAAAACAAGCAGGCAACAAACCCCTTATCATATAAAAGTACTGCCACTGGTAGTACAACACAACAACAGACAATCCTCACGAGACATGATGTTCCCTTTGAAAAAGGAGATCACGTGGTGCAACCAAAGGGTCGATGGGCACAACGTCACGGAATTGTTGTAAATGTTCACGAACGTTTCTCATCGTCTTATGTTGGTTCCGGCGACACGAAAAAATACATTGTTACTATTGCGTCACCTTCCAAGTACTGGACGGGTGGTAAATGTACTCGCAAGACAGGATTGTGGAACAAGCACGAAATTTTGGCCTCGAGTCCGAAGCAACATCGAACCACACATTTGTACCTTCGCGACGACGATGGTGATAATGATATCGATTCATTGACAAATGCCGCCGAGGTCGTACAACGTGCCAATTTTTTGGTACACTTGAGCAGTAATAGCACAGAAAGTTCAAAAACGAAAATCTTTTGGGACTTGCAATTATTGTTGAAGCAATCTGCCTGGTCGACCGCCTGGTGTAAAACAGGTAGCTTCCATGGACGTTTATTAGATGACAACAACAACCACAACAATAAGAAAAAGCAACAACGACGAAAGCGAACATTAATGTGGCTGGGTGGTGCTACGGCTCTGACCATCAATGTGGTCCCTCATACAGCAGCCTTGGCTGTGGTGGCGGGACCTTTAGTCCTCATTGTGTCACTTTCCAAGAGTGCGATCTTTTTGTTGCAACAATCTAGTGGCAACTATTTGAATATCCAATACGAAAGGTGGCATCAGCAGAAGGCTCGACTATAAAGAAATCTGAAGCATTCGGTGATCTCTCACCACTTCGATCGTTGTATCCACGAACCATAGAAGCGACTGGAAAGAGTCAAGACTATTGCAAAACAGCATGTGCTTGTTCAACAACAAAAAGGTGAACAAGAGTCAAACCAGTCAGAGACTCCCCCTCAGGCGAGTGGCGAGTCTCATCCTGTATCCCGGCAGTATGACGATAAAGCTTGTCTGTCTGTATGTCCAGATTGACACACTAGTATTAGTACTACTACTGTACTAGACTGGAGTATTATTGAAAGTCTTAAGTCCAGAGAGATTTCCAACTCATTTCTATGGCCGCTGAATGGGGCAGTGCGATTTGCGGTATCGGAGGAGCATTTAAAGTCCCCACTAGTACGTTGATCTTTCTCTAGCGTACTACCCTGGTAGTAGCTACTAGCTACCATGGTAGACTTCTTGTCTAATCGGATTTAATAATATACTCAGTATTCTATTGCGGTAAGTTGCAGAAAAATATGAGACTACCAGGTACCATATCTAGCTACCAGGTAGTCTAGTACATTATTATTTAGACATTCAATTAATTTTTTTTAGCTAGTACCGTATTACTAGGTGCGAACAAAAATCCAAGCTTTTTTTAATACCACCAGGTATTAAAACCAAGTACCCTGGTACTTCCTACTAGTGTTAAGTACCAGTACTGGATCCTTTCTATCACTAGCAGGTACCACTACTATCACCACGTAGTCTAGAATACGAAGTACTACGTGTTTCGTTCTTTTTCTGGTATTTCTTTAAAACGGCAATGCTATTACCCTAAGCTTCTCTGACCATTGTAAATAAATCCGGTCTACCAGGTATCAATGAGAACTCTAGTACCATACTGGTAGTAAGGAAATGGTAAGCATAGCTAGACCGGGTACTACAGTACCAGGGTAGTTGAGTACTACGTAGTACCAGGTACAGTAGTAGTACTCGAGTGCAGGGTACTAGTACTAGACTACGGTAGGCAGTACTACTAGTAATAGTAGGGTAGTACTAAAACTAGTGCTGTAATAAACTGAAGATTAAGACGCTTTCACTACTAGCTACTCCGAGTACCTGGTACTGTAGTCTGGTTGAAATGCTGCCATTAAATGTCTAGCTAGTGCCTTGCTGGGACTGGCAATTGTAGGGCCATTTACATGAGTACGTACAGAGATACCAGGTAAACAGGTTTGAAATAAATGGCCACTCATGTTAACACTCACTTCTCTCCTTCAAGACAATTAAGATCTTGCTCGTCCTCGGAGAATAATTTTGCTTTGAACATCTCTCGCATTAAGCAAGTCAAAGGCGACCCGTAGAGCTCAATTTTCTCCATCGGCATCTCCATAATTTCTTCCAACTAATAAACCCAAAAAGACGAAACAAATGCCAGCAGCCGCAGCCGCAACAGGCAGGCGGAGAGATCGCACGCGAGCACTTATGAAATCGTCCTCTACTGCTGGTAGAGGCAGCTTCATGATTCGCGATAACTCTGTGCTAGGTGGGTCGCTAAGAGACGAGTCCATGAGAGAGGGTTCCATAAGAGACGGTTCCATGAAAGATCTAAGTGCCAGCAGTGGATCATCCCGAAGAAGACCACAGGGCAGCTCATCCAGCTTGCAGTTCTCCAATAAGAGAGAGTCTTCAAGGACACTCGGCCTCAAGTTGTCGCCACAAACCAAAACCGACGGTCTCTTTCGCATGCCAGAAAAAGGACGATCTGGTAACGAAAAGTGGAGATGGCCCAAGCTTCCTTTCTTCAACTCTGCCAACACGCAGAAGTAAAAAAAATGACAATGAAGTAGCCAACATGAGATGCAAGCTATTAGGAACCTGTACACACCTTGCTTATTTATACTCTACTACATTACTTTTTAACTAGAAATTGAAAATATTCAACGCATTATGATTCATTGTGCTAGTTGATTCGCCGGATCCAATTCTGTTCTCAGCTGAGATGTTCCGACATTTTGAGAGTGATTACCACACCGACATTTAAGTGCGCGGGTGAGTAATTAGACGAAGGTAAATGCAGGGTCTCGAAAGAGTTTTTGCAACAAGCAAACAAATAATTCGTGGACTAACTTAGACATCACAATGCATTTGGGTGCCGGCTTTTGCGGCACATAAAGTTGCGCTCGGGAGTGAATGCTTGTAGTTTATAGTTCTTTGGCTATCTGAATTACCACCACGGAAGCCAACAAATACCGCTAGTAGACAATCAAGTGAAAGTAGGTAAGATGTTATTGTCTTGTAAAACCAATATGAGTACATTGGAGTACAATATTAAAATATATTTCAGACATCTCGAATAGATCAGATGATGATAATCCCACTAGCTACTAGTAGTACCAGGTCCTCCGTTTAGTGGAGAGCAGTATTGTACAGTACCTGGTAATGAAGAATTGCAATTACCACGTGATTTTTAATGCAAGCGTTTGGGTTGAGGTTGTGTTCTCCACCCGGGCAGCCCAGGAACTAGTGCCTCCAGACCACCATGGCACGATGGTCCGCCTTTTTTAAAAGAAAACATTTTTTTGCAAAAAGGCGAATTCAGCCTGTACAAGTCAATCCAAATGGACAACCCATTGGTCAATCTTTTTCCATTCCCATTCCTCGCGACTCCTGCAAATGACTTCGAGCTCTCCGTCGAGTAAAAATCAAAAATCAACGTTTCATCGAACTTCAGGACTCCCAAACACTTCCCGCATTTTTCTCCTTCCTCATCGGTACAGTAGCTACACAGCTAATATTTTTCAGTGCTTGAATGATTGATCGGAATGGGCGTCTTCTACTAGGAGTATTGAAAATGGTGGCTATGATGCTCGACATTTTTTAGCAGCCGATGAGCACAGCAATAGTTACCCGGAGACTTTTTCGTCGCGAAGCGGACTCCTGCGGTCGTATCTTTCGGGTCCTAGCCACAGCTGCGGGTCATGGCTAACTCCAGATCAAGTGCTCCTCGAATTTAGCTGAATAAAGTTATGAAGAGTATGTAATTACAACGGGGTTACTTTTCTTAAATTGAACTTGACTGTCCTCAACGAAGTCGACTTGTTGGCGTGCTATTTAATCTTTTAACAATGTACAGAAAAGACCGAACTTTATTCAGCAAACGACGTTCGCACCGGAGAATGAATCACTATTTACAGTCAACCAAAGGAGAAGCTGTGATCAGTTGTTCCGAGAAAGTGAAAGCCTGTGCAGCAAGAAAGGGTTGTCATGATTTATATGTTACTGGAGTACGAACATAGGCTACTCTCCTTTGTTTCAGATTTAACTTCTGACAACACATCCAATGAAAGCCGCCGCCGTTCTGCCACTTTGAGATGGGCTTGAAAGAGACGCTTGGTTACTTCAGGACATTTTGGTAATGAAAATGACCTCCGAATTTCTTGTTTCAATGAAGGGGTTTTCAAAGTAATTAGGGCTCGAAGTTGCTCGATGCGTTCTTCACTTTTGTCACACGCCTCCGCTTGTTTTATTTCGTTGGACAAAAGAACCGATTTAATCGCTAACATACTTGGAGCACGAGATCCTCGACGCATGAAGCGGCGCTTTGTGCTACTCTGAATGCCTTCGTCATCTACCATCTCGCGAGAGGAAGATTGTTCGGAAACCTCCACAGGTCTCTTCTTTGATACTGCTGTAGTCTTGCTATTGAATCCTTCCTTTTGTTGATTCTGCGTAGTTAGACGGTCTAGTATTGCCATTATTACTTTAAGTCTTACCTACTAGTAGTGATTATTGTGAGAATTTCTGTAATTTTATATTTTATTATATTTTATGCTTTTGAAAAAGTGAAAAAGAATGGACGTGATGAACGCAATAATTTGAACTACAGTATCGTATTGAATCAGGAGGGGCACTTTATTGCTACTGTACTACTGTACCAGGTACCAGGTAATACAATAGAATGACTCTTGCGGCTTCCTCGCGGACACTGGTTCAACACAATGTCCCAGAACGTCTTCCGAAAGCTAAACGTGGTTGCAAACTGATGAAGAAACAAGAATGCACTTTTTGCGCACAGCTGGTTTCGAAAAATTCGTACTGGAGGACATTGAGTGGTAGATGATAAGATTGAAAAGACCTTCGAAGGAAGCATACTAGAGAAGAGTCTTTACACTATTTGTAACTGTGTTTGCTATCTTATGGCTGCTGGCAAGCAACCATCTGTGAACTATTGAGAAAAACAAGCCAAATGCTACTGTAGTACTGGTGGTGTGCTATTGGTTTAAAGCCAAAGCAGGTAAAACTTTCTGCCATGACGCTGCGACTCGTGACCACCACAATCATAAGAAAGCCAGCCAACAAGGAATTTAAAAAATCTGGAGTGAAGCAGATGGGGAACACGGCAATCACTTCAATTACTAGTATTGCGTTCAGAAAAACTTTTAACATCTTCCCGGTTTGCAAAATAAAACCCGTACCTGGTACCAGGTAGTCTTCAAGCTGTTTTAGTCAGAAACGAACCAGTCTGGTTGGTAGGTAGTAGTTGGCACCACGACCAGTCGACAGTCGAAAATAGATTGCAGCATGACAACCAAGACTGCAAGTTTTACCGCTTCGCGGTCATTATCAAAACCGCACTCTAGGATGACAACAGGGATATCTTCGCTACTAGACTATTTATTAATAATCCATACGAAGACCAGTGAAGGTAGCCCTTGTTTTTTTCACTAGTCTACTTTCAATATCACTGGGCATGGTATTGAGTATCTGCTTTTCGGATAGCCGGCCGAAGTCCGGTTTTTTTCAATGCCTTGGACGAGTCCAAACAGTTTGCCTATCATGTGGTCAAATAAAAATAAACCAGACTACTAGACTAGCAATGTTATGCAGATGGTGATATAATTTCGCAAATTGATGTAATTACGCAAATTTTGAATTGAAAAGCAGGCTACAGCTACCGAGCATGCAAAGTCATTATGACAGCTAGCCCAAATTGAACAAACGCTAACGAATGGCTGGGATGTGGTCTTGGTCAATTGTGATTGGGCCATTGGCAACTCTATCACATTCCCATTGAGGAGAGCAGGTCGATAAAGTTAACTAATAATGATATGCATGATTTTTGAAGCAGGTATCGCTCAACAAAAGATTTGGGTGATACTCGAAAGTCGAAAGAATGAGTGCGCCTTTCCGAGCAGACTGGTTAGGTTTGGGCCAATTTTGCGCTGGCAAATAGGCGTTTCAAAAAAGGAATTTCAATAATATCACATTTGCTGCACTTATTTTCAATGTGAACAAAACGTCAATTCGGAAACTCATTCGACCTTGGCACGATCCCTGCCACGTACAGTTCGTCCGGTAGTTCTGGAATCGTTCTCGTTTCCATTTGCCCAGTCGTCCCATTCCAACAGGAGTTCGCGCAATTGATGCGTCAAAATCCAATCATAATAGTGTGACTCAAAAGTCTCTTCGTTTTCTTGATGTGACAGGTCAGAATCGTTCTTTCGGAATTGTGCTATGAGGTCATCACAATTATTGACACGTGCTTCCATGGCAGCCAAATGGGACTGATGCAAGGGTGCTGGCGTATCACTTCCTCCACCACTAGTTCCGTCTGACGACGACGACGCCGTGAGAGCATCTTGACTACCGTGATCTTGACCCCACTGCAGAGTGTTGCCCGTCAACGACCATTTTGGAGGACAGATAGCAGGATAGGCGCCTGAATTGACAACTACTGTAGCATGTAAATTGCGATTCCCTCTCTTGCAGATGAGCTTGTACACCTTGATGTTGCTTTCACCAGCAGAAACTGCTGCAGCTGTGGCATCCTTGTCGAGAAGAAAAGACGTCACTTTTGCCAAACATTGTGCAGTGGCATCAATATTGCTGCTGCTGTTGTTGTTACTGCTGCTGTTCCTCCTGTTGGTGGGAGGTAGAGCCGAAGCACGAGGGTGGGACGGCAAAACTTTGTTTAAAATGTACGTCAGAGTGGCATTTGCCTTTACCTGTCGAATCATCGTCTCTACAATTACACGACTGCTGGCTTTCAATTGTTCCTGAGGATGCTGTCCTCGGAAAAGTTGCAGACCCGCCAGATAATTGCACCACAAATAAGGTTTTCCGTAAGGACATTCTTTCTTATCAGGAAACTCATTAATCTCGTCAGCATTGGCATCTGCATCTCCGTGTCCGGTATTTTCTTTCGTACTGATATTGCTAGGCTGATAATCCCCCGTATCTTGCGGATTCAATTGCAAGATACTTGTCAAATCCAGCCACTTTTCGTCTCCCCCAATCACTTTGGCCGTAACGACGTGCAGGTTCTCAAAGTAAAAAAATCCAATGCTCAATTGTCGGAGGTTACTACTGTTGGAGGATGGTTTGCCGATACTGCCAGCACTAACGGCCACGTTTGGAATCGGAATTTGCCACACCACACTTTGATCGGATGGTGGTTCTTTCCACACACCAATAGTATTAGTATTAATATTAGTATTCGTGTTCGTAGCGACAGCAGTATCCATGCACTTGCTGGTGGAACGAACATCCAACTGCATGTGCTGGTTGGGATAATCGTCAATGTAATTCTGTAGTTGCACCAGAAGAGTGTAGAGAGGTCCTGGCAACGCTTTGGCCAATTCAAGACGTGCCTCCCGTTCCGATGACGTATGCGTCAAATGTCGAGACAATCCCGTAGGAATTTCTACTCCGAATGTCGACTGCTGCTGCTGTTGTTGCTGCTGTTGCGCTTGAAACCATCGTTGTAGTGGCATGGAAGCCTTCTCGATATCCTTGAGCTTGTCCGGTAGTTGATTCAGAAATTGAGCTCTCTTCTTTTCAATGCCCGCCAGTGAAGTCAATTCCTTCTGTTTTTGTGCCAAATCACGTTCCATGGTCCCACGCTGATGAATTTCATTCTGGAGCCGGTTCATCATGGCCTGGTGGCTGCGGTGGTGGTGATGGTTCTTCCGAGTGTGATCGGCCGCAGCATCACTGCTCGTACTGGTGGTAGCGGAACCTTCGCCTGTACCAAAGTACTGTTCCATGACCTGGTCGGCAGGGCCTGTTTTATCGTCCAGCTCTTCTCGACACAAAGCCTCCAACTGTGGTGTAGTACTAGAGGCCTTCAAGTCATCCATCTTGGACATCCAGTGCCCTTCTTCGTACTCTAAATTAGCAATAGCCGTCTTGTGCTTTTGTAAAGAGGCGTACTTCGTTTCCAGATTGGATTGAACGGATGACAATTCATTGAAACAAGTTCGCTGCAAAGTCTTCAATGCTAACAAACAATTAGTGGCACCTTGTGCATTTTCGAGGGAGCTGACGAACTTGTCGAGGATATTGTCCAGCGTTGACATGCTCAACTTTTGTGAAGACGACGACGACGACGACGACGACTTTTTTGGAGGGTCGGCATCCGTCATTTCTGCATCGTCGGTAACGTCTACAGAATCTTCTACCTTTCGCTTTTTCTTGGGTGGTAATACCATCAGGAATGGTTGATGGAGTCGAGTCTAGCAAGTTACAACACAAAAACTGTAATGCCTGCTTCTGGTAGTCTAGCAATACTAATACTAATATTAATAATTAATACATTGATGCTGAATGCTGAAAGCTGGATATGTGCAACCGATATCAGTCCTGAAGCGCATAACCCAATAGACTTCAGTAACTACTACGGTACAAGGAAGTAGTTAGTAGCTACTACTCTAGCTAGTATGCCATCGTCTTCTGGTTCTACGACTAAAGCTACTACTACTACTAGTAGCTAGTAGTAGTAGCTAACAGTGCTCGGAGTACAGCCAATCTCCTCAACTAGCTAGCTACTACGACTACTCTATTAGTACTCCGAGTAGCTAGCTACTCATAGCTACACCTACTAGCTACTGCAGTAGCTAGCTAGTAGGCAATTGAAAAGAGTAGCTGGCTTGCTAGCTACAGTAGTAATAGTAAAAGCTGAAGCTGGTAGCTAGTAACTACTTGTATGGATTAGGCTCGCCAAGACGGTATTTATACTCTAGTTGTATTAGGCAGCTTGCTAGAGTAATAGTTGGTGGACTATGCAATCTTTAGGTTGGAGAAGGCGTCACTATTTCCACTAGAGAGTAAAGGGCAAAAAATATGCTAAGCAAATGCTACTACTGTACTTAGAAAAACAAAGCATGATTCATGCTTCCGTCTCTACATGCGCGCTGTTCTTCAGCTTGGGTGGGTATGCCAAGGCGTGTCCCACTGTCACAAGTGGTCTATGATGAGAGTGTTAGCCTTTTCCCCTCCCCTGTCATGGCAAGATGATTTTGGCGGATGCTAGTCTCTAGGCACCTGCCGCCACAAAGGATCGTTTCAAAGCTGAAGTGACAATATGATTGACCGACATTTCTTTTACTTGCGCGTGTTCCTCAGCTGTCAGACTTGAATTGTTGGAAATGACTTTACCGATGGCTCGTAGCAACAGCGCTTGGACCAGTTCTTTTTCCAATAAGTCACCACTATCTTCCACAGGAAAAATGTTATCGAAGACCTTAGGGTAGTTGCCTTCGGACGGTAGTGATCTCGTGCAGCTGGTTGCTGCTGCTGCTGAGATCATCCTTCTTCTCTTGCTCGCTCCATCGTCAGAAAGAGCTTTGGCAAAATGAACGACGAGAGGAGGCAGACTCAGACAAACGTGTGCCAAATTGTTCACCGCTGCCAACATGAATAGATTCATAGTAGGAGAGGTGGTAGGAATCATCCATAAGTTTTGAAGGCATAGTTTGTAAGACGCAATAGCTTGAACACGACATTTATCCGTGAACCAACTATGCTCGTATTGATACTTTTGAAGACGATGATGCATAAGAAGAGCCATGTTGAAATGCACAATGGAACAAAAGTAGGAAACGTGCATATAATCACTTGGTGCTTGTCCGTAGGTATCCGTCTGTTTGCGTTTCTTGCTGCTTGAAACCAAAGTAGGGCTGAACCTCTCATCTCCTCGACGGCTTAGAGCAGGTCTGTAGAGTGGAGCTACAAAGATTAGAGCCTGATTGTAGATGTAGAAACGATCATCTGTGAAAGATTCTATTTCATGTTTCATTATCTTAATGTCGTCTTGTTGGTCATGCGAGGGAAAACTATACTCGACTTTCTGAGCCGCTGTCCTGTCGACTGGATCGACCGTGCGAGAGGAAAGATCATGGAGGCCACATTGAGACATGAGAATTTGGTGAAGCAAAGTTAGAGAATTATTCAAGTGACAGGTTGCCTGGTCATGCTGCCCAGATGCCAGGGCAGCGATCCCCTCAGTGTTCTGATCAGAGGCTTCGCGCATGAGCAGCCATGATGTGTAATCCATTTTTGATAATGTGCAATGATGTGCAATATACTGAAAACTGAATACGGAATATTGAGTAGCTTGAGCTGTGTTTATGTTGAGGAGGTGGCCGTGGCCGTGGCTAGAGACGAAGTTTGATTTTGTCTTGGGAGTAGTCAGGCTCTTGCGAACTTTCTTATGGTCACTGAAACAATGGAAATGACGAAATTGTGAGGTTGACTTGTTAAGTCCTTCATTGCCTTTAAGAATTCCTTTATTCCATCATGAGAAGGCACAGAGGTGTTACTGTAGTTCCTTTCAATATCTAGTCTACTGTTACGTTTTCCTCTCAATATTACGTTATTGATACGTAATTCAAGACTGGTGTGGTAGTTGACGCGATGCCAGTAATTGCCCTCATACTGGTACTATTGACAGCCTGGGGCAAGAGCAACGCATACTCAGCGAATAAGAGCCTGCTTAGCTCGAAATATAAAGTAAGAAATAAAACTGATGTTTCGCCAAAACCGATGTGGCACTAAAGATTTTCGTAGCCGCTGTCTTTCCTGTGCTGCCTTGTACCAGCCCACAATCCAAGCTTGAATGTTGCAACCATGGACACCAGGAAACCTAAAAGCCAGACTGCATCAATAGTTTTTCCCTTGTAATGGCGAGGTTTGGGCCAGGTCAGGCATTCGTACTGTTGTTCCTCGCTCTTCACAAGCCCGTCCGCACCGACATAGGGGCAGGTTCCATTAGGATAAAACGGCATCGTAAAATCTTCTACGCGCAACAAAAAGTCTTGGATTTGTGGATACACTTCCTCCGGAGCGTCCAGTAAAATGGAGTGCCCAGCTCGTGTGTAACGATGGCATTCTACCATGCCAGCAGCAAGTTCCCTTGCTGTGTCGGCCACCAAGTGCGGCCGAACCAAATCATATTGTCCATAATTCAGCTGCACAGGAATATGCTTAATTTTGTGGAGATGGGGTAAGACAGTCCAACCCCGCATGGTTGCACTGGGGTCGGGAAAAAAGAGATCCGTATCTCCCATCATGCGACCCAGATCTAATGTTGAAATACCAGCATATTCTGTTTCGGTCCAGCAATCGACCAAGACGCCCAACCTGGCATTGAAATTAGCCATGACCATATCTTGCAGGTATATAAACTCTTCATTATCAAAGTCTTTCGTGTTGTTGAAATACTGCAGACGCTTTTGGATGTAGGTTGGCATATTTCCAACGGATCCATCGACTTGGTCCCACTGGTATTCTATTTTTATTTTTACAGTAGGGAGGAAAGAAAGTTGTGTGTGAGCACGTGAGCACAGCGCGCGCAATTAACTCGTGTCTACATGTGTAATACCACGTAAAAGCCGGCAAATCACACGTAAATACCATACCTATAAATTTGTGATTGTCGGCAATGGGTGCATTCAGGATCAATGACTCGATTCCACCGTGACCTCGACCCTCCATCGTCACAGCATATTGAAAGGCAATTTGCGTTCCCCACGACGAAGCCAGTACATGGTACCGCTTCCATCCGAGTTCGTCCAACAAGGCTGGCAATTCTGTTTCTGCATAATACTGGATGTCAAAAAGCTCTGGATAAGCATCTTTCTTTTCTTGATGTTTGCTCAGCTGAGACCATCCAGTACCCGCTTGGTCGTACATGACCACCTCTCGTCCGTCACACGCGAAATTTCGAAGGGGTTTCATAAAGTTATGAGGCAAGCCAGGTCCACCATTGATAACGACAATCGGAAATTTACTTCTGTCTTGGTCGGCGGGTGTGTACTTCCAATACGTCACCATCAAGCCAGGCAGTGTCTCCACTGTGCCAGTGGTCACTGTTAGCGTATCATCACACAGAGGAGGCACAAGTTCATCGCACTTGTAATATCCTGGCCAGTCATGCTGCTGGTCCTCCTGCTGGTCGTGCAAATGGCGGTCTTGCTTTTGTCCCATGAGATAAAAATGATTTGAATGGTTTTAGAAGGAAGGAGAGTGGTGGTGGCGATGGAATTGTGTGATTGTGGTTGGTGGTGTTGGTAGTCTAGTAGTAGTAGTATTAAGAGTACAGTAAGTATGACTGTAGTAGTCCTATTATTAAATGGCTACTTAAACTGTCGTTTCGAGGAAGCAAAAACCGATCTTGAAAAAAGCACGGTGTCAACAATTCATGCACGAATGAGCATCAGTGGAGGAAGTGACGCACCGCGTAACCCTTTTCTACAGCACAGACTTACACCGTGCGGCTATTTTAGGGTTACAATGTTAATCATGCAACATTCATCAAAGATTCGAGTTCGAGCAGGCGTCTCCTTTTGTCATCTTCAAACGAGTTAACTAGTTAGAGTTAGCTACACCACGCTACCAGGTACTACTACACTCGACTCATGGTAGATTCTAGTCTGCCACTTCTTATATGAGCATGCCTGCGCTGGCCGGCGAAATACCGGAACAGAAAATATGCTACCTGGTACAGTAGTTATTATTATGACAATGTTGTCGCCATTATTATGTAGTTAGTCAAAAAAATTCTCGAAGATTTTGACGAGCAGACAAAATTTGACCAAAGTAACACGTCTTATTTGCGGGATAAATATATCCCGTGAATGGGAAATCCAAATCCTGGGACAATTTGAAAATTTTATTGCTACTATTGATGCCACGCCGATCCATGTATCTCCTGAACCACAAGGCATAATCAACTTTTGAGAACAGATTAAGAAAGCTGAGAGATGGAGGCACATAACTTAATAGTTGAGTTTGTTTCAAATAGACCAATGGATCAAAAGCTGCAGGCATTCAAATATCCCCGGGACGATGGTAACAGATAGTTTGCTTTACTCCTACTACCAGTATTAATAGTAGTTGAGTAGTAGTACAAATAATGTCAAAATGAATGGGATACTTGCATTGAAAGTGAGTATGACATCGCCCGTTTTATTTCTAATTTTCACAGTTGGTGCTGTAATCTATCCAACAACTAGGTCTACCAGTAGTACTTCGCAGCACAGTCGAGAATCAAAAATGAAAATCCGAAAATGAAAATAGATCCGTGTACTGTTCCTAGACTAGCAGTAGTGGTTTATTACTCATGCTTGGGATTAGTTCCGTTCCGTTCGGCAGCTGCTCCACTCTATGCGCAAGCTGTTGTCGCCTGGCCTCATCAATTTCAAAACACTTTTCCTGGCCTCCAATTATACTCTTCATCCATTTCGAACTCGAATAATATTTTATTTTCTGCGGAACTCGATTTTTATCTTCGCGATCCAGTTCCCTTCTCGTTTCATTCTTTAATGTTTTGATTCTATGATGTAACTATGACAACAGAAATAATGGAAGCAGCTAACTACGAGACGACACACTATCGCAACATCAATTTTATCGCACGCAACGTGTAAGAACCAACATTTGTATCTCCTTACTCCGTACATTCAACAACATGAAACAACGATCCGAAAGTGGTGGTGATCATGAGCATGGTAGTGTAGAAATTGTCAAGTTGGATGACGCAGGAGAACGAGAAGCTCCTTTTTCAACGATCGATAATGACGACGAAGATGATATAAACAAAGTTAAAGACGAAGAATTCCAAGGACTGTTGGGATGGCCCATGCCCGTGCCTTTATCCAAACGAAATCCCAACATTTATATTATTCGAATTGCATTCGTATTGCTACTTCTGTCGATTGCCGTTTGGGTATTTGCCGCGACGGTGTCTCATTTTTTTGGAATGCCTGCTGTTGTCGACAAAGGTTACCAGAAAAGCAACAATTCAGAATTGGATCACCAAGAAGACGGAGGTATTGTGGTAGATTACAAATGCCCGAACACCGACATTGACAGTGCCAAAAACGACAAGGACGGTAGCTTTGAAGCCTACACGTCAGACGTGCTGAGCCACCAGGCATCAAACTTGACATTGGACGATTTGATGAATATGAAATACGATGCCTGGGGCATGACTCCCCGACAGCACAAGGTCATTGCTGGAAGATGGGTGCATTGGTATGCGGATGCCATTTCGAAACAGAGGCAGCAGGAGCAGTACAAGTTGCAAGCCAATCATGTCCACCGCAATCGTTCTACGAATACGAATTACGGCGTTTTCCCCCGTAGTACCATTTATGAAAGTGCGTGCGGAGTGGGATTGTCCTTGTACGGGATGTTGGAACTTTTGCAAGAGCGGTACAATATTACGGGATTAGAAGTATACGGAAACGACTACATTTCTGACAGTGTGGTTGCTGCCAATCGTTTGTACGAAAAGGTGCTACCGAATAGTTCGGGCGCTACCAAAGTAGACGCACACCTGGGGAAAATATGCCACGCAGACTCCGCAAACTTGTCCTTTGTCCCGTCCAATTCCTTTGATATCGTAATGACAGGATATATAGATCCCATTGTAGATCCGCTCAATTTGAACTGGACCAGTAAAGAGTACGATAACTACTGTCACAGTGACAAGGAAGAATACAAGAATCTCATGCGCCAAGAACAAGGCATCCAAGAAGACTGGCATGCATCATGGGCTGGAGAAATGATCAGAATCGCAAAGCCGGGCGCAACCATTGTTGTGGAAACTGGCGGTCGATCGAGGTGCCGAGATGGTGGCTGGGGTGGTGTCGACACGCACTGGTGGGCCCAGGCGATTTCCAAATATAAATGGGATGTGGATGCCACCACCATGGAATGGATGGACTTTGATCCCGAACAGCGTCACGAAGGACTTCGCAACAGATACAATGTGAAATTCAAAAAGCTGAAGTGACAGGGTTAGAAAGATGCCACAGTGGGCCAAATTCTTTTAGAATCCCCAGGCGATTCATTCATTTATATTAAAGTTATAGGTACTTGTTGTTCTTGTGAGGATTAACCTGGGGCGTGCGCGAAGTCGCCGCTTCTTAGCTTTATCTCCCTCTCGCTCTGTTAAGAAATTCGAATCACGATGCCAACAAAGACTAGTTTGACGCAAGAGGCTAATAGTTCTCCAGGAGTATTTTCTTTTCAGCGAGAAAGTATCATGTAAGGATGCCTGAAAATTGCTATACATAATTTTTAATTCCTTCTAAGCACTAAGAGCTGGCGCCGAGGGCAGCTGAAAAGCAAGTGCACCATTCAACGACGGTCGGCGACGATGCCTAGGATACTCATCTGTTTTTTTGGCCGACGTTCCTTCCTGAGGGGAGTTACTACCAGTCAATATCGGTGAATCGCATTCTGCCTTACTTGTTTGTCTTCTGTTGGAGCGGCGACGAGCCTTGCGGGCGGCAGCCTCGTCATGCTCCGTGACAGAATTTGGAGACCGACTGTTGGTTTTATTGGAGGACCGTCGTACATTACTGGTACTAGCCAAAGACTCCTCGTCGTCCTCGGCGGAAGACTCCTGGCTGCTCGTTGTTTTGGAGGACCGTCTGATGGTGCTCGTACAACTAGCCACAGTCGCATCGTCGTCCTCGTGGTGAGGCTTGGGAGACCGACAACTAGAGAAATGTTTATCTGTTCCTCTATTATCCTTCTTGCTATGGGAAGAGTTCTTTCGTGAAAGACTTAGTGGCTTCTCAGCGGAGTCCATGAGAGAGCGCCTAGAGTTTTTTCTCTGCACTCCTGGGCGATCTAAGGGTCCTTTCTTATCTGCTGCATTTAAAAGTGATCGCCTCGAGTTTCTTCTCACAAGATTGGTCTCTCCTGCCGAATCTTTTGAATCAGCGGAATCCATAAGAGAGCGCCTAGAGTTTTTTCTCTGCACTCCTCGGCGATCTAACGGTTCTTTCTTATCTTCTGCATCTAAAAGTGATCGCCTCGAGTTTCTTCTTACAAGATTGGTCTCTCTTGCCGAATCCTTTGAATCGGCGCCTTTTGTTGGACGTCGTCGGGCTCGTTGTTTGTTACGTCCAGACTCTGCTTCCGACTCTACCTCGACATCTGCAATCTGGAGTAAGGATTTGTTGGAGTTGCGTCGCTGCAATCTGGTTTCACCTGTTTCTGCCAAATCACTGGACTTGGTACGCAGTACGCGACGCTTGGGCCTGGTATCACTTTCGTAATCCGTGTCGTCTTCCGCCGAAAGCAATCGGGTGACACCCTCCGGTCTTGCTTCGACACCACAGGTTTGGCTGGATTTGGAATGCCCTCGGCGTCGGCGAACAGCTCTGCGGCTATCATGGCATAAATTGTTAGTAAGCCCGCCGTTGAACGATCCTCTTCGCATAGTCCCTCCAGCTGTCATGGCTCGTTGAGCTAGAGCTCTTGCAAGGTCTTCTTGATCGTCTTCCTCGTACCCCAGATCCAGGTTTCCTGAAGAGTCAGCTAGACTGGGATCATTGTTGGTGACTCCGTACCCCAGATCCCCTGGGCAAGGCTTTGCGGTGAACCCTGTAGTGAATTCTGCCTGTTCGATAGGCTCTTGTGACTTGAAAGAGATGCGTGAACAATTTGTTAAGGACTCAATATCCATTTGATGTAATCTACGGTCGTCCATCGTTGGATGTTTGTAGACTTCCGACCAGATAACATGTTTTTGATGGGCTTCCTTATGAAAATATCGGCGATTGGCGTACTTATCCATGGCAAAGTCTTGACGTGCATCTTCCTCTTGTGTTGTATCCAACGTTTTGAACTTGGCCTTTACATCGGTCAAGTCTTCGGTTTCGTAGATAGCATTCGTGATCATGTTTCCGCTGTTTTCCATGGCCTTCACTTCGTCGTCCGTCCCTGTTCAACAAGTGGTGACACACGCGGTAAGTAAAGATCAAGTAACCACTAAGCAAGGCAATCGTCATGACACAGCGAAGTACTTACAGTCATGTTCCTTGACATTCTTCACGACAACAATATCTCGGCCCAATTGATAGTGGTAGCTGCAGCATCTCTTGCAGCAAAATACCCCCATCAAGACTTCCCCTTTACGTGCTCGACATTGGAGAAGAGATGCAAAAGGTGAAGGATTATCATCGCCGCAATCTGCACACTTTGAGTTTTCAGGAGCTCCCATGCAAGCTTGTAAGCGCTCGGGGAGGGAAATCTTGAGCCCTTTGTTACGGCCAATATGAAGGGACTTTTTCAGGGAGGGCATCATGATACGGCAGGAAGCTGGGATATAGGTATGAAAGATAATTAAAAAAAACTATCAATTTCGATGTAGGATCCTGGTAAGATATTTTATGGCAATTATTTGTGGTTCGACAAGCCTAGGTTCTAGGTAGACTACTACCACACATGGTACCTGGTAGTACATCTACGTATGACGAAAAATAATTTAATGAACTCTCAAAGTTTGGTTGATTTCTTTGCAGTACCACTGCTACCGTAGTTTGTACTACTACTGTACAGTACCAGTACCTTGTGCCCGTAACATATGCCGTAGATTTGCCAAAATGTCAATATTATTCGATCGAATGTAGGGAATGCTATCGGCGCCACGTAGGCTTCTTTCCTTAAACCAGTTTAATATCATGGGAATGAGAGATTTAGTAATAATTGTTATTCTTCCAACACGTCAGTGCACTCAGCGTTCGTTCACGATCTAAAGCATTCGTTCACAAAAGTGAAATTCTGGTACCAGTGGTACCTGATACTTTAGTACCACGGTACTAGTACTAGCTAGTACCAGGTACCACTACCTGGTAGCTACTTACCAGGTAGTGGTACCAGGTAGCTGTTGCCAGGTGAGGTACCTGGTAGTGGTACTACCACCGGGTACGGGTAGTAATGTTTTTCCAGTCATTTGTTTTAGAATGGACTGCTGACCAACACCAGTGACAGTCATCGCAATCCAGTAGCCTTTTGCACCTAGCAGGTACCTGGTACCAGGTACTAGTACCAGGTAGACTACTACCAGTACCTGGTACCTGGTACTGGTACTAAGAGCCAGGTGGTGTAGGCACGGCTCCATCCATATCAATATTTTGGACACGATGGTTGCCCGCGCCTTCACAAGCTTCTTTTTACTGTACATGGTACTACTATTACCTAGTAGTAGTTGAAGATGAAGTAGCTCAGGGCGCGAGTGTGCCATACCACTCGTACCAGGTACCGTAACAATAGAACCTTTGCGGGCTCGTTTTTGCGATGAAAGAAAACCAAAGCACCAGGGCATCCTGTTTATTTTGTGTCTCTCCAAGATTAGGCCAGCGAGAAAGATACATGGTTGAGCGCCCGGGTGCTATTGTTGGTTGCTTGGCTCTTCTGAGCACTCGTTAAAAAATGGCTCTAATAACGTCGTTACCGAGACAAAATCCTAAGAAGGATTACATTGTTACGTTTCATTGATCAAAAATTGCACGAACAAATTGCGTGCCAAATAGCTCGGCGTTACAACAACTACATGAAATCTATGTTTTCGTTCCAAGCTGACGACCGCATGGCTGGTTATCTTTCCGTTCGTTTCTTCTCTGTGATTCAGCTATGGGTCAAAGGAATGCAAATCGCGATTCACAACGCCAAGGCTCCTAATCAAAAAAGATATTTTCTTCCCAAAGGACACCACTGTGGACATTTCTTGAAACCACTGCAGCTAAAATTGGCCGCATTAGCGTAAATTTCCAGCACACTCTGCTATGGGCTTTGTCCAAGTCATTTGGCTCATTCCTATTCCACTACTACCTTAATACGAGTAGCCTCTGGCGCTGTTTTGATGTCACCTTTGCACCTTAGCAAGATTGCAGTTGGGCCAGCCTGTACTTCTGTAGTGCTCTTGATCTTCGCAGTTTCTGTCCTTGTTTGCGAGGATCGCCATTGACTTGGGTATGGCCTATTTTTTAGTCAGGTGGTATCATCTGCTTCTTTTGAGTGCCAAACAATTTCTACCTTTTCAAGCTGGCGCGCTGGACTTCCAGCGAGTCGTTGTAAAACTCCTTTTTGTAATATCGGAAGGTAGCTCTGTGGTATCCATAATCTCGGTTATTGGCTTGGTTGTGTGCTTGTGAATGTAGGAGTAGTTCTGTTGAACTTTTTTAGGACAGGAATAGCAAAGCAATATCCATGCTTGTAGCTCACTCGATCTTTCAAACGGGTACACTCATGAGGAGTATTGTCGGGCCGTCACCATGGGACTCTGATGGCCTTGCTAAAAGTAGTCGTGCTGTTGTGTATCGACCCTTGTACTAAAAAAAAAGAACGTCTAATTTACGGGGATCACAACTATGGCGCCCGCAGGGCGCCAAGGCTGCCCGAGGGCAACCATTGGCACCTCTATCGAACCTATATTAGCTAGCTACTGTACTACTCTAAATACTCTAGTACTCTAGCGACCCGCTTGTTCCCGTCCTTTTTAGCAGGTCCAGTCTCGGTACCAGTACGACTCACTATGCAATCAGCACTCTTAACCGTAACCCTTGAGTATTGTCAAAGCCATGGTATTCGCATCGCCATGGTCCTCCATAATGATTGGGGGTGGGTAGTCAGCAAGTCAGCCGCCACAGGCCACAACCTAAAGCAGTGCTTAGATATTCAACAATAGAGCATGGAATGACGATGTGGTCAAGACGTGCTTTCATTGACATGCGTCGTAGCTATGGCGGCTTGATTTACAATGGCCGCTGCACCCTCTCGATAATTCAGCAGCACGGGCACGGGCGACATCTTTCTAACCTAGAGAATCCCAGCGCCCCCAAGAAGTGGCTGCTTCGTCCTTCTACCTTGAATGATAAAGATGATGTTCGAATTTTATTAACTCGAACGTACAAATCTGTCATGCCAAGATATTACAGTGCCGAAATTCTTTCCAAGTGCTTGCCAGTGCTCTGTGAACCACAAGACGAGCTATTGCAGAGCGGTACGTGGTACGTAGCCCACGATCCTTCCGACCCCCAGCGTCTGGTGGGTTGCGGAGGTTGGTTACGGGAAAGGCTGGAGAGAATTAACGAGGACAAACTCATTCCTCCCGCAGACACTCTCTCTCATGCGGTTCTGGAGGTTGCAGATCATAGCGTGACGGCATACTTGCGACAATTTGCCATCGATCCGAGCTATACTGGTTTAGGCGTGGCGAGTGCTATTTGGAAACGGACCTTGAAGGATGTGGAAGCTATCACTGGTGAGGCGAACCCAAAACTGGAAGTTTTTAGTAGCTTCAATGCGGAAAGATTTTACAAGGGCCTGGGCTTTGAAACGATTGCCAAAACGACACTTCCCTTTTCGGATGATGCCGAGTTCCCGGTTTTGCTGATGCGCCGACACATCGTCTAGGTAGGTAGGTAGGTAGGTAGGTATGAGGGGGTGTACTATGAGCTGCAAAAACTCGCAACATGAGGACGTGCTTTGATTTTGCAGACATAATTTCTAATAATAGCAACCTCCAATGCATCCGGAAAAACATTAAAAGAAATAATGCAATACTATGAAAAGAAATCTAAAGGAAAAGATCACAGTATTTTTTAAGCACACAAAAAATCATGGTTGCTGATGCTTCATTTACTCTCTTTTTCCAATCCACCTTGGACCAAGTGCAGCACTGCAAGTCTCACGTTAAGTTCTGGTTTGTCTCCGTACGTTGCAGGGGACCTTCCTTGAGCATTGCTGAATGCCACGCTTCGGCGAGACCAAAAAGCAGCAAGAAAAAGAAGGAGTCTGCATCGTTCGAGAGTGAAGCACAGTTCAACCCAAGGCGTTCCATTCACCTGTCTACCTAAACACAAAGTAATATTGTAGAACAACCTACAATAAGGCAGCAATTGCTTTTTCCAATATTTTTTTTGTCAAGCCCACTGTGACTCGATCCCTTCTTCGGATGCAGCTGCGCTAGTTGGAAGCAACAGAGAGATCTACCAGGTAGCTAGCTAGTAGTACTTGCGGGAGAGATAAATTACTTTCTCACTCGTCTGTCTGTTTGCAGAGAATAATATTCCGCTAAAAAGTCCAGCACTAGTCTAGTTTGTTCTGATACATGATACGGAATATTTTTCTCTTCCAAAAACTCTGACAGTAGTCTAGTGCAATTGCACTTTTCTTATTGGCTGCATTTTCGAACTCGGAGTGTCATTCTGGTACTACAGTACTTTCTCAACTACTGGTACCTGGTAGTAGCTAGCACTACAGTGATTTTCATTACCCGGAAGGTATCTTTTTACAGTAGGAGCCGAGCATTGAAAAAAAAAATAGAATGACGCGTACTACTAGACTACTACTAGCTAGTAGGTATGATGTTGGTACGCTCCTCTGCTTGCAAGCCATTAAAATTAAAAATACGTATCTTTCTGCGCATCTTAACATGTAGATTATGTTGTAGGCTCTCATCATCATTCCAACAATTATTATCATCTTGGATCATAAAAAAATAATTCGCTCTTCCCCGCATAATATTATTATTATTGCCTAATAATAATACATTGAATTAAATATTAAATCCAAGCAACTAAAAAAGAAAACATGGCCAAGCCCAAGCTAGTCCTTGCCTATTCTGGAGGTCTCGATACCTCTGTCATTTTGAAGTGGTTGTCCGAAAAAGGATTTGAGGTCATTGCCTTCTGTGCCAATGTTGGTCAATTTGAAGAAGACTTTAGTGCCGTCAAGGCCAAGGCTTTGAACTGCGGTGCCACTGACTGCGTCATTACTGATTTGCGAAAGGAATTCGTGGACGGATATGTCTTCGATGCTATTAAATCGAACGCCCTGTACGAAGGACGTTATTTGTTGGGCACCAGTATTGCTCGGCCCTGCATTGCCAAGGAAATGATTCGGATCGCCACAGAATACGGCGCCGAGTACATTGCTCACGGTGCCACTGGTAAGGGAAACGATCAGGTTCGATTCGAAATGTGTGCCCAGGCTCTCAGTCCTACCATTAAGTGCGTTGCTCCGTGGCGAGATGCTGAATTCATCGAGTCCTTCAAGGGTCGAAAGGATCTTTTGGCTTACTGCGACAAACACTCCATCCCCGTCGATGCCAAGCCCAAGGCCAACTACAGTATCGATGAAAATTTGTTTCACACATCCTACGAATCTGGTTGTCTTGAGGATGCCATGTGCGGACCTGAAGACTCCATGTTCAAGATGACTGTCTCCCCCAAGAATGCACCCGAACAAAGTGAAGTTGTCCAAATTGATTTCAAGGATGGAGTTCCCGTCAAGATCAAGAACATGAATGATGGAACCGAAATCACGGATTCTCTGGAACTGTTCTTGTACTGCAACAAGATTGCTGGCAGGCACGGAATTGGCCGCATCGATATCGTCGAGAATAGATTCGTTGGAATCAAATCTCGAGGTGTTTACGAGACTCCCGGCGGTACTCTTCTCCGTGAAGCTCACATGGACCTGGAGGGGATCTGCGTCGACCGCGAGGTCAAGCGAATCACGGAGGGATTGAACAACGAATTTTCTCGTCTCTGCTACAATGGTTTCTGGTTTGCTCCCGAGATGGAATTGATCCGTCACTCCATCAATTTTGCTCAACGAGATGTCGTGGGAACTGTTGAAATCGAACTTTACAAAGGAAATATTATTATTCGAGGACGAAAGTCTCCCAAGTCTCTCTACAATGCTGATCTGGCCTCCATGGACATTGAAGGAGGAGGGGACGCCTTCGATTACAACCCTGCCGATGCCAATGGATTTATTCGCATCAATGCCGTCCGTCTCAAGACCTACGCTGCCCTTCGCGCCAAGGACAATGCTTAAACTGTGAAAAGTAATTACTGCATTGCTTTCCCGTCTTTGCTACCAGGTATGAAATCCTTTTTCATAATATGAATTCAGCTTAGGCTATTTTCAAAATTATTTTTTATTATTCGAAGTTCCAATGAATAAATCCGAAAAAATTAAAAGCAATCATTTGTTTGCCTACGTACCAATCTCTAATACGGCTTAGCCATTTGTGAAAATCATGTCTGGCTTCTTGATAAAAAACTACATTAAAAAACACTTGTATTGCAAGTCCTAGCCTCGCATTCGGGCCTTGTCAACAAGATTACTTCGACCTCACCTTTTATTGCTAATAATTTGTAATAGTATAAGTTTCTGGCGATGGATAGACGAAGCTTTACCTCCCGGACAGAGGAAGTAATATCTGAACTTTAGCGCTAAATGCTGATAAAGTAGATCCAGAAATACATTGCAGTAGACCCTACTAGTGGGCTACTAGAATCTAGACTAGTAGTCTAGTAGACTAGTTCAGTTGTACTAGTCTAGCAGTAGACTAGTCTCCTAGCTAGTAGAGCAGACCAGCATACTTCAATAAGTCTAGCAGTTTTTGGAATATTTTACTGAAATACCTAAGCTACACCAAAGAGAAATAGAAATATAGTTATGAAACTGTTTTCCTTTTTTTCGCGACTGTATTTTGGATCCGTGTTTAGTCTTGGCTTAATCCTCTTTTTCCGCTTCTGCAGATGGACCATTACCCCCTAGCTAGTTCAGTAGTCCTATGTGGTTCCCGTCGCACCTCCTTGTCGATCAAGCTCGTACGCACCTCTGTGCATACCGTTCTATCGTCTTCGCACCTCCACACTCTTCCAGTTGTTCGCACCTCCAGTTGTTCGCACCTCCACAGTTAGTAATGCACCTCTGCAGATCGCACCTCTGTCCGCAGAAACATACCTCCAGTCATTCGCACCTCCATGGCTAATGCACTTCTGACCGCAGTAGCATACTTCAAGCCGTTTGCACCTCTGTCGATTCCACCTCTATCGATCGACTCAGAAAAATGTACCTCGTTACCCGAGTCCTGTGAACTAACGTACCTCAGGCACGCTCCGAATGCACCTCTGCTTCCTGAATCTTCTATGCCGGCTTGCAAAAAAGCCAAATTTAGTAAAAATGTTGGGTTGCTACACCTAAGAGCTCACAGGAATTAAATGTTGTTGATATTGAATGTAGTTATTACTAAGGAATGAGCATATCCTACTGATTGTCTTAGTCCACAGCGTTCACTTCTTTGTCTTTGAGGCATGAACTGGATTTTGATTCCAGACTTGCAAAGCTAGCGATTTCCATGTACTACTAGATAGACGCTCTGATTCGTACCAGTAGTACCTGCTGATGATTGTACACAACCGCACACACTGCTAAAAAAACTTATCTTTTTTTCAAACATAGATAACTTTAACCCTTTAATTCTGTTAGAACGTGGATTGTTCATTGCAATTGGTTGCTGGACAAAAGAAGATGATGTTGTTGACAACATCTCAACATCAGCAACGAAATTGGAAAATGACAGAGGACAAAAATCAATACTTCCGTTTATGAGGACAAGTCATTAATAAGGTGGCGGCGAGAGCTTTCAACCAAGGACCAAACATATAAATTTAAAAGTAGAGAGAGATATTTAGAGTAATCAAATGGCGTGTGAAATTGCAGTGCGTGACTACTATTATTCGACAACAACAATTCCATCATTAAGGATCCTTCTTTTCACGCTCCTGCTGCTGCTTACGAAAGGCGTAGACGAATCGGTGGCATTTACATTGCGAAAACGTGCTTCCTTTAGCAGTTTAACACGTGAGGATATTCCTTTAGTAGCACCCACTATACCACATGCGTGCTTTTCGCTAAGATTCGGTCAGCAGTTTGCACCCACCAGGGTATCACGAATCTTCTTCTTTTCATCATCATCATCAGCTGCAGCCACAACCGGAGACGACCACGAGAATGGGGCAAAGCATTCAGCAGCAGCAGTAGCAGCAGCAGCCAGTGAGAACTACGAACCAACCAGAGAAAGAGTAGATGAAGTGTTTGATGATGTAGATTTGGATGGTTCGGGATCAATCGATCTTGATGAATTTCAACAGCACCTTTCGTCCGTGGGATACTCCAAGGATTCCATTATGAATGCATTTTCGGAAATGGATCTGGATGATAGTGGCGAAATATCGAGAGATGAATTTAGGCGTGCGATTTTGAAGATTGCTTCTTCTACTTCTGCTGCTGCTGCTAAAAACGACGACAATGATATTACTATCAGTGATCCTTGTCCGATAGGGTATTTTTTGAACACTGTCAAACAGCGCTGCGAACCTTTGGGTCCGATTGGACGGATATCCCAACGAGTCGAAATGCTTGGTCCATTTCGACACACCTACCAAAAGATTAGCAATCTTTTCAACATCGATACCAAAAGAATTTCAAAGCTTGGGGTGTCGTTTGCACTTGCATATTCCATAATCAGCAATCTTAATGGAGCTCTCAGCTTAACCATGGCATGGTATATTTCTATCAAACGAGTAAGTACTACCTCGTTGGTAACACACTGAAAAAGGAAAGAGCCGAGCCGTTCACTCACTCCGTTTTTGTTGTCTTGTTTTTGTTATCTTGCACTGTCCTTTTACAAACACACGCTCACACGCAACCGCAGACGGGACTGCCTCCTGGTAATCCATCCCAATGGAAAAATTTGGCAACGTCGTATGCCATGATTTATGGAGCTATTCAAGTATTGCGACCGTTTCGAGTCGCAGCTGCTATTGCCATGTCCAAATTGTCGGCAGAATATTTGCAAATGATTCAGAAAAAGTTAAAATGTTCCCGTGCTGTGGCAATCGGTGTACAGTACATTATGGGACAACTCATCATGTGTTGTTGTGCGTTCATTGGTGTGAGTATTGTGAGTATAGCGACTGGTACTCCCATGTTCGCGCGATGATGATAGATATACACGTGCCTATTCGAGTGAAGGCAGCAGCGGCGGTACCGCGTTCACAAACGTATGATGAGTGCGAAGTTTATCGTGCTCAAACCCTGCCGTTTCGAATCAACGACCAAAGGCTTCTTCTTCAGTGTATTGAGTAATGGAGTTGTTAGCGGCTCTGAAATGAGTAAATAATAAATATCTTGGGAATCCATATGTTCTTGGCCTGTACAAGTTTTTAAGAAGAGTTTGTCACACCAAAAGTACTTTTTCCCGACATGTCCAAATAACGTAAAATATGTTCATATATGATCATCAGGACAAATCAATAGTTTCTGTTTTTGGTTTGCTCTGGGTTGTCATGCTGGGACAATATTTATAAGAATGTCCCTTGATACCACAATGAAAGCACTTTTGTTTGAAGGTTGTAGTTGTTTGTTTCTTGTTATCTCCTGCTTTGTTAGAAGACGACGAAGGAATGATTTCCAATCCTGGTACAATTGCTTGACAAGATCGCGCCGTTGTAAACGATGTTGCCTTGTCGTTGCTGTTCGTTGGTTCAGCTTGTGTTGCTACTATAATATCGTCAGCAGGATTAGAGGAGGAAGAGGAGAATGTGGAGGATGCTAAGGATGCCGTTCCTGCTGTTGTATCCAATGATGGTACCGGTGTTTTTTTCGTAGTATCCTTTTTATTGTCCTCGCTATCGTTTTGCATTGTCGTATCCATCGTCTCCGTCGCTGCTCGAGCACGTCGTCCCGATAAGTGGTACAGTACTTCACCAATACCTTGATCTAATACATATGTTCCGTATTTTGGAAAAGCTTGTTGAAATCCCCGTTTTTGAATATCACGCAATTGTTGTACCCCCAAAATTTCTTCTAAATGATCACCTACCTTGAGCGGTGGTTGTTGATGGAGTATGTTGGTACGGTAATGCTGTGCGTAAGACAAATGAGTTCGTCCGTACCAAAAAATCAAAGGAATCAATTTGTACTGACAATTGTCGTCGTCATTATTGTTGTTATTGTTATTATCATCATCATCATCACGTTGAGCATTGTCATGAGCATCATGTTTCAACTGAATATCGTATTCTTTAATTTGAATGCCGTATCGTTTTTGAACCTTTTGTGGATAATTCATTGTAGCCGTGGACATGAAATGCAAGCATTGGATTGGTGCAGGTAGTTGTAGACTTGACAATGATGATGATGATGATGATGATGATTGTCTTTGTTCTTGCATCATCATGACATGAGCGCAGGCACGCAGTGGAACCGATTGAATAAAGAAATTATCGTGTTGACCAATCATAACCAATGGCGTACTGATTAATTTAGGATCATCCAAAAAAGCCGCTTGAATTGCCTTGGCACTTCCATGACGTTCTGATAATTCGACTAATTCAATACTGCCTCCCTTTTCATGATAAGGTACAAAGGGTGATTGTTGTAATGATACGGCAGTTCGTAAACGTTCCAAATGTTCTTTGTATGCCTGTGCAGTTTCACGTGACACCTTGCCGTGTTTCGGATTTTCTACCACTGCCTTCTCCTTCCTCTTTTTTTGAGTTTTCCCATAATGACACTGTTGTTCGTTGTTGTTGTTGTTATTATTATTAGCGTCATTCTTGCTACTGTTGTCGTCGTCGTCGTCTAAAATTACGTCGACGCCATCGCATAAAATAATAATTTTCGATTCCAATAATCCATCTACTTTGACAAAACTGCGAAACAAAGCTTCCAACAAAGCCGTTGATGGATGAGATGGAATTGGAGACGTTTGAATTATTACCGTTAACAATTCATTCATACGAAAATTATGTGTGGCGTTGTTGTCCATCGCTCTCGTTGTCGATGCTGCTGCAACAGCTCTACTCCATTATTATTATTTCTCCCAGAGTGCTATGTGTGTCGTTTTGATTTTTGATAATCGTGTGTGGGTTTTATTATTGTGAATTTTTTTTTCAAAGATTTGGATCAATGGACAAGAAGGGTTAAAGCAATTTAGACGCACATACTCTAAAAAATTTGTATTGCATGAATTGCGTCCAAAGCATGTGCTCGCGTGTACGGAGTAGTCTACTGTACTAGCTAGTGGAGTAGCAGGTAGACGACTAAAAAACCGGAATAGGATTACTTCTACAAGCAGTAGTCTTGCTTATGGAGGATTGAGGAAAAAATATGGAACAAACTTGCTGTCGAGCGAATGAAGCTAGCTAGCTGCAATCTGCAATTGTAGATTTTTGTAGGAGCTACGTCAGTTCAATATTAGCGAAAACGAAATCTGAATACATTTCACATTTCATTCGTTGTTATTGCTGTTGGCGGTTATTACTCAAGTAAATAAATACCCCGCGCTGATGACTGCACCCTACAACTTTTCTTAAAAACAAATTCGTGTTGTCAATCGAAAGGAGTAGACTAGTAGGTGTACCAGCCCGTTCAAAAAAGGGTCCGCAAGCAACAACTTGAGAGCACACAAATCCCACCAACCGACTGACTCTCGCGGTTTTACGATTCCAACACCCAACGAGATCCGTGTCGGACGTAAACTGCATCGAGAATAATGTCTCTCCTTGGGCCAAACGTAACAGGAGTGTCATCTTTAGATTGACGACCACCACGACCACCACCACCATCACCACTACCACTACCTGCGGCAGCAGTGAAACCGGTTCTTTGTTCGCGCAAGCGATATTCTAACGAGTCTTTCTTTAGCGAAACCGGTTCGTTAAAGCCAAAAAAATATTGCATCGAGTCACGATCGCGATCACAGCCACAATTACCACTGTTGATTGCAGCGGGTATTGATAATTGTTGAGATTCCTCCAATTGATCTTTCAATCGATAATTTTCCAACGTTCGGGACACCAGCATTTCCTCTAAGTTTTTGATTCGATCCTGTAAATTTTGAACATTGGTCCTTTCAGCTGCAAGTTGCTGCTCCGTTTCACGAACTTTCTTTTCTAATGTATTGTACGGAATCTTCAATTTCTTCTTGACAGCGGAAACATTCGATGAGGCCGTGGCCTTGTCACTTTTATTTTCATCCTCCTCCTCGTTTCGAGGATTCAACAAATCATTGTAATTGATTCTTTTCCGTCTCCGTTTCCCCGTAACAACATCTTCGAATGCATGATCCAGTAGGTTCAACATATGATGCGCAATTTTCCCAAATGGTGATTCAGGACCATTAAATGTGATACAGTTGCAAAAGATAAGCCTTAAATCTTCTTTCAAATCTGCCATAGAGGAATAAGTATCAATCCTTTGCTCGTCAACTGGAAAAATCAAAATGAAAAATGAAAACCAAGTCAGGTCTAAAGTCTTTTTACTGCAGCAGTAGCTGCTGCTGTCGCCGAAACTTACTTGTTGAAAAATCCATTGGTACCGAGACCGCAGACAAATAGGCATCCTTGAGTTCTGGGTTCTGCTGGATAACTGGGTACTCAAAGAGCTCTTGTTCATCTGCCCGCCGAAGATAGGCTAGCACTTCAGTGGTCACATGACGAATATCCATTGACTCAAAGGCGTCATCAAGACTGCGCAACATTTTCCGCGCCGTTTTTCCGTAAGACGATGCTGCCCCGTTGAATGCGATACAGTTTTGAAACACAAGTATTAAATCTTGCTGCAACTGTTTGATAGACGTATATGAAGGGATCCGTTTTTGCTCTATGTTGCATGCATAAAGTAGAGAAATTGTTGAGTGCTACTTGGGCATTGCAAAAAGTAATACAATACAATAGAACGTACCTATTGTTTGAAAATCCATGGGCTGAGACACTACTTCAAAATATTTTTCAGAAATCTCGGGCATCAGCTCCAGCACTGGAATTTCAAATATGCTTTCCTTGTCTTTCTTTCTGAGAAACGATAGCACTCCCTTTGAAACGAGTTGGACATCTCTTCGGTCTACCTCTGCCCATGGGATGGACTCCCATTCTTCATCGTCGTCTTCGTCATCCACCAGTTCCTCTCTGTAAGAACACGCAGAAGCAACAGCGTCGGTGTTACGCGTTGGTTTGGGCTTTTTCAAACAAATTCGATCTTTGGACATATTTAAGAGAGTGTCTGGGCCTGTTATTTTGGTAGGGCGTTTACCAACTTTGTATCTAATTTTCCATCGATTATCGTAACTTGGAGGGCATCGTCTCCAAGTAATTCCTTCAAACTTTGTCAAAGAGGCGTCCTGCAAATTTGAACTCACCGTGGCATCAATCAGATTTTCCTTTGCAAACGAGAGGATTGTTTTCTTCATTGTCTCTTTCACAGACTTTCCACTATTCCCCCCAATTTGGTTTCTATGATATCCCCAAAAGAAATGTGCCACTGCTCCTGTCCAGGCAATCAAGTTATTTTGGTGAACATCTCCGTTCCTTCGCTCTGACCAGGCAATCCCGTCCTTTGTCGGTGTCAGCGGCAACTTTCCGGCAACGTCATTGATAATAACAGTAAGACCTTGCGCATAATCAACTCCACTCGCACCCAGCCCAAGCATGTGCCTTGCGTCATCCTCTTTCTTGATAAGTCGACCAGCTTGACAAGAGTAAATGAACAAATTGCAGGCGGATACTCTCTTTCTCAAAACATCATCGTGCACTCGTTTGGCGTCAAAGCCACAATAGATCGTTAGCGGATATCTTCCTGGTGCGGGCTGGTCCCAATTTTCATCTTCAGGATCGTCCTCGAAGACCGCTTCCGTAGGAATATGCACTACAAATTGAGTCAATTCTACCAGTCGACGTTGCCAGTGTGAAAAATCCATTGGTTTCTTATCAATGGTGAATTCAAACGATTCATTCGTGGGCAGATTGATATAATATTCTGGCAATATCTTCTTGATATCCTGCAGGAACGCCTCGGCAGGATATACACTCTCAATCAATTGATGCGGAACTTCTTCCTTGTTCCGTTTCCAGTTGCAAAGCACCAAAAGAAAGACGTGATCATCATCCGACCACGGATCCTTCCACAGCCTTTCGGCGAATCGAAGTATTTGCATTTCGACAGTGTCAGGATTACTAGAAGAACACGACAAACTTTCAGCCAGTACATTTCGAATATCGGGATTCTGGGACAGCCACTTTTCGATGCGAGCATACACATCGTCGGTGTCTCGAAAGTCGTGCACATTGAACGCAAAGGAGGGCAGGTAAACTCCCTGAGAAGTCTGCAATCCTTTGGCAATAACTCCAATCTCGAGGGTACAGTTGTTCCTGGTCAGGACGATGGAACAATTACTCAATGTCGCTGATCCTTGCTTAAGACCAACGCCGTTTTCTCCAATCGATTCCTTATCTACGTAATTTTCCTCTTGTTGAGACGTGGCATTCTTGCTCGACTTGTAAACGGTCAACGCAGCTTCCAAGGGTTTGATGGGAGATTGGCTGTTGTTTTGAATCAAAACAGTTTCGTGTAGGTAACTTTCCATAACGACTCGACCTCGAAAGTCCGGCTTGAACGCGGCATCAAAACAATTGTCCAGCAAGTCCAGGCAGGCAGATTCCGGCTTGGCAAATACCCGATTCCAGGACCGCCACATTCCTCGACCATCCACATTGGTAGTTTTGTTAGGAGTGGGTATACCATTTTCTGCAGGCGTTACGATAGTATTGGAATAAGCCGTTTGGGGCAAATCCTGCACACGAGCAGTAGTAGCACCGCGTTCATAAGAACGAGGAGGAGAAGGAGGATAAATAATTCTAGTAATATCTTCAACATTGTTATCTGGCTGTGACGTCGCAGCAGGTTCGGAGAGTCCAATTGTAGCATCTGCAGTGCTACTACCACCATTGATAGCCATAGTCGTAGATGTTTGGTGATCACAATGAAGTCTTCAGACGAAGTAGTTGAAAAAGCAATGCTACTAGTCAAAAAGTGCTGCTCCGTTGGTCGGTATTGCTCTGTGATCCCAGTAAGAATACTATTTTCATTAATAGTAATAGTAATAATAAATAATAGTAGGTCTACGCAAAACCTGAACCCGGAACGCTACAGGTACTACTACTAGCTAGTAGTAAGAAGAAGTAATAGCTAGTCTACTAGTGGTCTACTATACTAGCTAGTAGTAGACTAGTCTACTACTAGGTCAATTTAGATCAATACGGAGGAATTATTATTACCATACAATTGATGATGATAGTAATATCTTGTATCCGCGAGCACGCCTGTTCGACAAGGTTCAATTTTGTACGTTGGACAAAACATAAATACTACTGAAACTCCGGAGTACTAGTCTAGTCTAGTAGTCTAGCTAGTAGGTCTACTAGACTACCTGGTAGTAGTATTGGACATCCATTTGCAAGCGGGATGATCAGAGGAATTGCTTGCAGCCAAGCTACCTTATTAAGGTGGAGCCAGCAACCATTCCGACCTGTGCGAGAATTAGTTAGTTTTGCTACCAGACCCACCACAAAACACGAAGGAAACCCATGCACCAGTTCTACTTTTGCCCAAACTACAACCCAGAAGCCTCTAGTTTCATGCCAGCAAGCACGTTGCTAGTTTATATCATTTCAGCGGTGTAAAATTAAATTGTTTCGTTCAATGTGTATTTATGTAAATGTGGAGTATTTCATGGCAACAAGGTGTGCTGCTCGCAAGTAGTTATATAGAGTAATATTGTAGTAAAATCCTTTTCAGTACATACTAGTAGACTAGTTTCTGTTTCTTTTTCACGCTCTTGAAGTGACAACCCGCCGGTGAAAAGGGATCCTAGCTACAGCGGACACGTCATCATGGCGCTGTCTGCAAGTCCGTTTGCTTGGTAAAGGCAGGCTTGAATCACCAAACCGGCTATATCGGCAATGACAATACCCAGTGTCTCGGCCAAGCTGGTAGAACTCAATGCAAATTCTCTGTGAGGAAGGCAAATATCGGCACAAATGCGCTTGTATCCACTTATGTACACGCTCCCTCCCAGTAGACCCGCAAAGAAGGCTCCTGAATACAAAATGAAAGGTTGGTGAAGTGAAGAAGTGGAAGGATGAAGAGCTACATGTGTAAAGACGACGAGATTTCCAAGCTGCAAAGCCGGCATTGTCCACAAAAGCCACATGGGTGCCGTGTAAAAAACACCGCTACTCCTGGAAAGAAAACTCCCGACAAAGTACGTCCAGTTGGCACTTTGGTAGAAAGACGTTCGCGATGCTCTGTCTTGTACGGGAAATCCAATGGAAGTCCAGGTTCCCGATTGCAGGGCGTATTCGGCAGCGTACACCAAAAAAAGGGGAAGCATGTACCGCCACAGACTGAGAACCAGGTAAAAGCGCTGCTTGCCGGTCATTTCTGGAATCGGAATAATACGCTCGTAGTCACCGGTACCAGTATAACAATCCTGCTGCTCAATAATGGTAGAAATATCCGACGAGATTGTTTGCTCCTCCAACATTGGCACCAAAGGAATACTACTCGTGTGTACAATGATCGCTGGAGTCTCAGATTGAACATGAATGTGTACAAATAGATTCCAGTAGGTCAATCCTAAGCTCAAAGCCAATAGTAGTGTTGTCCGGAGAGAGAATCCCATAAAAGTACACCAGAACCATTTCCAAAAGAAACCAAAAACTCCGGCCATGCCAGTACCAGAAGACAGAGCCGTGAGGCATTGTCCTCTGTTCCGTTTCACTGGAGCTTCCGCCGTTAGCGCATCCTTCGCGTCCAGGATGGCGTCCAATCTACCAGCAAATGCTAGCAACGATGCTTCTCCCAGAGAGCATTGTGCATTGGCCATGGCAACACCCAGCAGCTGAAGGCAGAGCAAAGGAATACGCCAGTTGTCAACGTCACTACTGGTGGTGCCGCTACTGTATGATGGATGACTGGCAAGAGCTACCAGAGAACAGCCCGTCATCATAGAAATGGTAGCCAGTTGGATTCGCTTCTTACAAGGCACGGCATCAAACCAATACGGAGCACTCGATTTGATGACGAGACCTGGTAGAATATTTGCCAGAAAGACGAGTCCCGTTCCACCTTCGACAATGTCTTTGGCACACGCCAACATGATAATGTAAGCAGAATGATTCAATACGCCTAAAAACCAAAATTGGAGGATCAAGTTGTATTTTTCCGGCCAACAACGATACGATCCAATACTATTATCATCGGTACCACCACCTAATTCGTCCCACGTTTTCTTCGGGGAGGGCATTATTTCGTAATCGGACTTTTTCCGAGCAGCCAAGGCGGAGCATGGCATCATGATGATTTTTTTATCTACGGTTCTACCGTAGTGGGCTTTTGTCTGCTAACTTTTGCGTTCCCAGATAGGTCCATTGCGCAATACTTGCAGAAAGCTGAAATAAAATAAACAAGGTGTTTTCTTGATCTACAAGACGTTGAAGACGACTTGAATTCACCGTACTGTACCAGGTACCACTATTACCTGGTATTATTTTTTGGCTCTTTGACGGAAGTCAATCTTTCCACTGGTACAAAGACACGGTCTACTAGTACCAACGCTAAATCAAAATTCTGAATCGTTAAATAAGGCAGGTGTCGATTGAAGCCAATATTTATTTCCTGTTTTCAAGACGCGGTCTCTGCTACCAGGTACTACTAGACTAGCTGCTAGCTAGCTAGGAGTAGATAGACTCTCTACTACTACTAGTACGGTACCTCGTAGGTCTACTAGTAGACTAGTTAGTAGAGGTCTAAATTAAGTTTGGATATTGAATCGTGCATTTTGTCTCTAAAACTTGAGTCTTCCTATCAAGAAGTACTTCATGATCTGACAATGTGAGATAAATCAACGTTTTCTCATGCAGCACCGTCAGTGACGACGTACATGACACTATTGGCATCCAACATCTCCAAAATATGTTGCAAAGTAGGCCGCTGTTCCAAATATACGGGCAGTAACGGTTCATAGTGACCCGGCATGTATTGAATCGTAATGCAATTTGCCGATGCCCCATTGTAACCAGCGGATCCCTGTTGTTGTGCCTGTTCTTCGTAATATTTTCCCTTGTAGACATCACATACACCCGAGGTTGTATCAAATACCACAACGGCCCATTCGCTAACGATGGCGCCCGGAGAATCCAACAAGTACACCAAAAAGTCCGAAAAGGCTTGCACTTGTTCCCCGACCATACCGGCTTCCGCCCATTCGGGATGGGCCTGCAGGACGGCAGCTTCGATACGACGCTTCAGTTGCAGAGCTGTTTCACCAATCAGAAAACGATCTTCTTCCCCAAAGTCTGAGGCTGTACCCAGATGCGAATTGTCAAGATCATCAGTCGTATCCATCAGAGCTCCAATGCCACTAAGATACGATGCCGCCAGGGATAAGTAGAAGCAAGAATTGTGAATCAGTTCCGCACGTTCATTGCGATTGGTCGATCCGGCACTCTTGGGCTGTAGTTTGAGTCCGTGTTGCAAGATCTGCTGCTGTGCTGCGACAGTTTGTTGAATATTAGCCCCATGACTGGCAAACAATTCCTCGACAAGTCGTCGGTGGTCGGCCAGTTCTTTATCCCAGTGTGATGTGCTCTTTAAATGCTTCGGTTCTTGAAGTTTATCCGTTACCATAAGATTTGGTAATTTTACCAACAGGGATCGATAGGCCAGTGCCACTTCTTGAAAGGCTGCTTCCGATCCACCCTTGTCGGGATGCGTTGTTCGTGCCAATTTACGGTAGGCTGATTTGATTTCTACTGGAGTGGCATCCGTGGCGAGTCCCAGAATTCGATAAGGCGAATCGTCTTGTTTATCGTCGTCCTTTTTCTCGTCGTTCGTGGACGTCTGAACCAAACTATTGTGATGACGACCATCAAAGGAGTCGGATCGTAACACAATGGCACAATCGAGAAGTGATAATTCCAAGGCTCTTTGAAGGGCTTGTTGTTCCATTCGGTCGGGATCTTCTCTGACCAAATAGTGAAAAGTTTGAGCAATGGATCGACCCAAGGATTGGGCTTGATCTCTACGAACTGCTGTACTAGTATTGGTGTGTGCAGAGGCGGAAAGAGCTTGAGAGGGAACATCCCGAAGGATCTGGGGAACAATAGAAGGGACCAGATCTGCCACCGGCACATCAGACCAATGCATCTCTCCACCGGGAAACAATTCCATGATTCTGTGTAGCCAAGGAACTGCCGCAACAATTGGAATCTGCAAGGCTGTAGCTGTCATGACTGCTGTTTCCAGTCGTGGCGATATCCGTAGATTGCTGCTGTCAACGCCATCTCGATCATCGTTGATCCAGACAGCATGGGTCGCACCCTGTAGGTCATTAACAATAGTTCCACCCAAGGAACGAATACGTTGGATAATTTCATCATGGATTTGTTTCTCGTGAATGCTAGGGATGCCAGGTGCAATAGCATTAGCATCTGTATGTCGACCTGCATCATCGATGACGTACATGCAGTAGAGGGAAGCACCAGCCAAGAGCTGAGGTTCGTCGTGAGCTGTCATTTCTTGTGATGAGAATCAATAGTCTTTCTCTCCAATTTATAATTGTCTGCTGTATTTAACTCTTTCAGCTGAATTTCAAAACTGGTTATTCGGTTGGCTGCATCAGAGGGGTTGAGATGAATACAAAATACAATAATAACTTGAATTACCAGTAGAGTTGATCAGTTAAAACACTTCATTGCGGCGTCGGGTGTGTTGAATCGTGCAGTAGACCCCCAACTACTAACTATCTCTACTACTAGTAGTAGCTAGCTAGTACCCCCTGGTAGTAGTCTATAGTCTACTACTAGCTACTCCTAGCTACTACCAGGTAGAGTACAAGCTAGCTACCTCTAGCTAGTAGTAGTAGAAGTAGTAGTTAATGGTTTTACTCACTAAATATAGTTTCCACCCGGGCTTCGTCACAAAAGGTGAAGTAAGTACTCCGTACTTTTAGTAGCTAGTATTTCAAGCTCTTTTGTTTTGACAACATCACGTAACGCACCTGAAAATGTATTGACTTTATAGTACGATGATGCCGCAGCAGCACTTTTGAATCTGTGTAAAGGAGATTCTCCGACCTTCAAGTCCGTAAGCAGCGTCTCGAGCCTTTCTTTTTTGCAAATACTTTAATGATTTGTAACCAGGAGACGAGACAATTAATGATGAACGCCTCCACAAAAATGCGTCATGGTGATATTGTAAAAACGGCATTGGATGTGCAAAAGCAACATTACCTTTGCACTTACATCCACAAACATCGCCTTCTTTCCATCAGACTTTGTTTGGTATGGAAAGCTAGCTTGAACGAGTCAAAGTGATACATGACTGTACTACTGCGCACATCTCCTTGAAGGCAGAGACCACTGGATGTTAAAGCCTACCAGGTACTATTACTACGTAATACACCTGCTTTGCTTATCATTTTCTCGGACTACCTGGGCACTTTATATTGTATCCCAGTCACTAATACTGGGACGACAAAAATTTCGTAAGCCTTTGAATCTTGTTATCCTTCCTTGGGAAGTCACAAACGCACGTGGCTCGTCATTACCAGCCCCAATCATAAAATATGTACTCTAACAAAAATCATACCATACAAGATACAAGACTTGCTCGTTCGGATATTTCTACCGTTGAAGGCAGCCGAGGACAACCTCGCCACCAACTCCTACTAGTACACTAGAAAAATCTAGAAACCCAACCATTCAATCACAAACTTTTAGTACATCTAAAAGCCGAACTGCATTCATTTCAAAGTGTACTGGACATTGCGTTATAGGCAATTTTCTTTTTCTGACAATGGCAATTGCAGCCACTCCAAAAGGCCAATCAGGATCTGCAACCACTGGCAACAACAACAGCAACAACAAGAACCAATCCCAGGTTGGAAGAATAGCTGGCAAGAAACGTCGATTGTCAGAATCTTCAACATTTCCATCGGTAATACCAAAGAGAGTGAGCTTTCGTTCTGCTCCAACCATTTTTTTAGTCGACAAGCTTGCCAACAAGTACAATAAGCGAAAGCTCTGGTACAACAAGCTGGAATTGGCAAGGTCACGATCTCGGGAAGTGCAGCAAAATTTGAAATGCCTCCACTTGGCGGACGCACATCCAGACAGTGAATTAACATGGAGAGGATTAGAAGACTGGCAACCAGAAGAAGCCTGCAGCCACAGGCACAGCTACGACAGCAATCGTCTGGAGAAGGCGGAGGATTATTGTTCTGGTTGTAGGAGTCGGAGTAGTAGTAGGGAAGCCAACTGTCGATCGTATACTTACTTGATTGTTCAAGAATATTTGGAACAGTTGTGGCATACGAACACGTATGATGATCACGCCTTGGCTTATTTGGCATGCGCAATTTCGGAAGAGGATCGAAATCGAGCATTACAACGGGGATTGGAGGACCGGCAAGCAGCTCTAGCTGCAACTACTGAGGCCGCCAGTTACGAGAAATGTGTATCGAAACTTTTGGAAGACAACGATGAAAGACCACTCATGATGCTTTGGCTAGCAAATAATGTTTCCATTGCAGTACTACAATCCATCTTGTGCGAAAATTGGGTTGGACCAGTTGCCTGCGTGTTTGGTGGCTACGTTATCTGGATGCTTCGTGCTATGTTTTGAGAACGCTAATAATCATATTTGCCAATGCTTATGTAAGATATTGATTCCTAACTTTATTTAGAAGCCTCTTACACACATGAACAAGCTATCAGCTAAATTGCTCGACACCTAGGCATGGGTAGACTCGTAGGAATATAAATTTAGATCGAACCTCTGTAATAAAATATTTTCTGTTCAGCATTTGACATGTCTATGTACTAACTCCTACTCGTAACGCAAGCAAGCTACCAGCGAATGCTGTTTTCAAGCCCATGTGTCAATAGCAGACTCGAGTCACTGCCAATATCGTTTCTGGAGTATGCTTCACACTGCTTCACTGCAGCAGACATATCAATAGTACGGCTAAAGATTGCATCGTAAGGAGAAAGAGACTGTTTTGAGCGATGCAAGTTGTTTCGTATCAACACAGTGACTGTGCAAAAAAAATGATAACAACGTACTAGTTGTGGCTACTGTGACTACTATTGCAACAACCACTGCAGGATAACTCTTCATCGTCCGAAAACACATGCGACAGCTCGGCTGCTGTAGGTAAGACGGCACGGGCAGACTCTAGTGGTCCAATTTTTGTATCTATAAAACTGCAAAGCTGCTGGTTGTTGACTATCGAATCCGGTAATTTTCTTCCAATTGTTTCGTGGATCGACTGGGATACTTGATCGGAGTTGCAATCGTTGTACACAGTTGATTGAGAACCTTCTTGAGCTTTTAACTGCTGGTGCTGCTGCTGATACTGTGGTTGTGGAAACAACTGTACACCTTCCACACGCGGCCAGCCCACGTATTGCTCAGTTGGCAATGCTTGCTGCTGCTGGCAAGAGGCCGACTCAACAGCTTGGCAATGAAGTTGCTGAGCAACTTGTCCTCTCGCCATGTCATCAGAAAATTCCCGGGCTCTTATAGAAGACTTCTTAGGAATGCACTCGGATAAAGACTTGTAGGCTCGTTTCCTGGCAAGATTATCGCTTACATTGCCCCACAGGATCTCCCCGATTTCGGTTCTGTACTTCGCTAAGAAGCGACCAGGAGGGTTGTGATTGCGCCATTCATCAACGACTTGATCAATGATCAGCTCCTTCTCTTTGCGGGAACCGTGGCGGAAAGCTCCTTTGTACTTTTGAACCATTTGCCGGAAGGCTATGTTGCCACTACAAAATGGGAGATTAGTGACGGATGAGTTCCAAGTCGTTTTGAATTGATGAACTAAACTGAGTCAAAAGCGACGGCGAATTTTTAATTATAATATAAGATTGTCTGACACACATACCACATACCTGTGATAGTTACTCTCCCCTCCTCTACCGAGCATGACTTGGAGGATTGAACAAAAGAATTACTGTAGGTTAGAAACTACTGTGCTGGTATCAACTAGCAACCATCCTTGCCTTGCTGAACTTGTGAATATTGTAACCAGCGTCAGTCAGATCTTGACTTACCATCGTGCTTTTCTGGATATTTGATGGCTGACATTTTGTGCTGGTATGCATCCTGTGGTTATACTAGTAAGTTTGATTGATTCTCGTACTTGTACCACCATTATTTTTTGTGATTTGTGAGACAGTTCCCTCAAAAAGAACTCGAGGTTGGCTGATTGTCTGTTCTTCATTTCTGCGTGCGCGACTTGATCTGGGTCAGAAAAAAATACTAAGTGGAAAATAGCGTTCTTCCGTAAAAGAACAAAATTTGAGGTACCTGTTACCGGTACCATTCCTCAGATCAGATTTTCCAGTACCATTAACCATCATTTTGAGAAATGATGTGTTCGCCGGTAATCGATTTTCCATAATAGCCGTGTTCTGATGACCGAGTATTCGAAATTTAATGTACGTACCAGGAGTACCACTACCAGCAGGTACTGTACCAGCTACTGTAGTGGTACCGCTGGAAAAAAGATGAATGTCTAATTTTACGGGGATCACAACTATGGCGCCCGCAGGGCGTCAAGGTTACCCGAAGGCAACCATTGGCACCTACTACTGTAGGTACCGTAGTACTGTAGTAATGCATCATTCGTCGCAACTGAGAATAATTGCAGCTTTGTGGCAGTAAAAAACGAGCCCTGTGCAAAACTTATCGTTCGACTGACAGACAGCACATGCGTTCGCCTTTCATTATTTTTTCAATTTTTTTTCAATTTTCATAAAGAAAATATCTTCTTACTAGTAATAATAATATTCTTATTATCAGCGTTATCAGCGTCATAAAACAAAGTGCTTCAAAAAGCAAAACAAAAATAACTAGAATAATATTCAAGTAGACTACACGAGGAAACAAGATCACACTATTGTATTAGACTTGACGTAAGATTATTTTTGTGTTATTCGCTATTTTCATTAGAGCTAGACTTCTAGATTTTATCCGTGATGAGGTACTAGCCGACAAATAGATTACAGGGCAACGAGTGGTGTGCTGTGTAGCTCCCATCACGATAGGTTGTTGATAGATCACGCCTGTGTCCAGAATTTAAATACTTGATACATCTATTGATCCTTCGTGCCTTTCGTGTCTGCTACAAAAAAAATCTTCTCCACAAGTGCCCTTCTCTCCGCCCAATGCGAATGCTCATCGATACACATTTCCCTTCCACATTTCCAATTTCCATTATTATCAAATGTAACAACAAGAAAATACCAAAGAAGGAGTTGTCAAAGTTCTCCTGTCTGCCGTCTACGATCACTCAGAAAGTCTAAATCTCTATTAAATAAATGATATAAATGGAAGTGGGGAAACATATTCATCCTAAAACTACCCGACCAGAGCAAGATATTTTGGAATACGCTGAATCAACTAAAAAACGAAGACACAATGAACACATATGCTATGTCAGCTACATTGCTGTTACTGGTAGGTATCATTCCTCATGATATTTCTGCATTTTCAATACATACGAAATCATCATGGCGGAGGAGACCTTTGCCAATCACATTGTACCAAGCCAAAGGCTTTGGGCAAGCAAAAGCAACATCTGTAACTTCAAAATCCGCAGGTGCAGCTAATAGCAAAAACAACAGCAACTCCATCGATAACACCAAGCCCACTGGCAATAACAACATCAACACTAGCAGCTCCAGTGAAAATTTGCGGCAAATTTATTCGGCACCTGCTCTATATGATTTGGCCATGGGGTATCGCAATTATGAGTCAGAAGTTGAGTTTTTACTTTGGTGCCACCAACAGTACTCTACACAAGCTTGCAATCCGGGTAGTATCTTAGAAGTTGCATCCGGGCCTGGACGGCACTGTATGGAAGCCCTCAAACGACATCCAGATACAATCAAAAGGGTAATCGCTTTGGATTTATCACAAGATATGGTTGATTATGGAAAGGGAGTGGCCAATGATATCTTAAGTGATGAAGAGCTATCGCGCTTTACGTTTTTATGTGAGGACATGAGATCATTTGTCCTTGGTAATTCTGTGGACAGTGCTTGGATCTTGGCCGGATCGTTGCAACACATGACTACCAACAATGATGTAATTCAATCACTTGAGGCCATTCACCGTGCCCTTACGGCAAATGGAACACTGATCATTGAATTGCCTCATCCGAATGAAGCTGTATTTGAAATGATGGATTCAACCACGAACAGCTGGGAGGTGCCATTGGAAGATAGCGAAGGGAAGACCTATGGAGAACTAAAGGTAGTTTGGGGAGACAAAGATGATGAGATTGATCCCATACAACAAGTACGACAAAATACAGTGGTTTTAAATCTCGAGGGTGTGCCTGATGCTGAAAATCAAAGTGTGAAAGGAGTCGTTCCTTTGAAACTTTTTACGGCCCAAGAAATAGATTTGCTGGCAAAATGTAGTGGCTTTAAAGTGGCCGCTATGTACGGAGCACTCAACGAAGAAGTTGATATTCATAACGAAGACACCGCCTATCGCTTGGTTTGTGTCTTGAACAAAGTATAGCAGATAGCAGCCATTAGGCAGGCGAAGCTTGATGTCGCATACATTACATAACTGTAGTACTAGTAGTATTTCAGCATTGATGGAATAGTATGCACGGCAGCATAGTTGAAGTGCACGGCTGAAATATCTTGCTGCGCGAGTGCGAGAGATAAGCACACAAACAGATTCTTCCTCGCTACTACTAGTAGTAGCTAGTAGAGTAGTTGAGTGTTCCTTCATTCTTACCCTGGTAGCTGTCGGCATTGTCCGACTAAACCCTTCAAAATCAAAGATTGCTGCAATAAGGTTAGCTTAGCTTTACTTGAACGACAGTATGTAATGTATGATGTGTCTTGTCTCCTCTCATTAACAACGTCATGAACAACAATAAAAAAGATTAACAAGTCGACCGAAATCATACCATCCCAACTAAACCAATTATTCAATAGAACAGCATTTCTCACAGCAAAACCAAATACAGTCAGCGTAATGAGGAAGATGCTCTCCTTTGCAATCTTTCTTCTTGTACAGTTTGGCAGGAACAGCGCGTTCGTCCCTGCTGTACCTGTCGCAATTCGTCAACATCCCCCTTCTTTTTCTTTTAGTACAAGTACGAGGACTAAAAGTACTACTGCTACAGAGTTATATGCCACACGCCCTAACAACAACGTCAATGACGATGAATCTAGAGCTGCATGCACGACTCGTCGACAAGCATTTATGCAAGTCCGTCAAGTTGCTTCTACTGCTACAAGTGCCAGTGCTGCTGTCATTTTCCTAGCTTCGGCTTGTTCTGCTCCTCGTCCTGTCTTTGCCAAAGACAACAACAGCAAAATCAATAAGATGCTGGATGCCGACAAGGAAAAACTTCGGGCAGGATACAAACGACTTAATTATCTTGTGGACAATTGGGAAAAGGAAACTACCAATTGTAAAACGAAAACACAGTATTCGTCGGCTTCTAGTGAATGCGAACGAACTCCTTTGAATGTGCAGTATTATTTGGGATACCGATCGACCGAAGATCCCCTCTTCCGTGCTGACAAGACCATGAGACGGTTGGAAGTTCTCGTACCGCCAGGTGATGAAGTAGAATACCTAGAAGCTATGGAAAAATTCAATGAAAAAGCAGAGGAAGGTACGTACAATATACAATATCAATTTAGCGTAGTAGCAACTCTTTCTTATCTTTAACTATGTTGTGTTCTTCTTCTAACTCAACTCAACCACAATACATCATCAAAAACATCAAAATAATGACAACAACACAAACCGATGAATGATCACACACAATTCCAAAATTGGTTTTTTTTTTCAGCGAGTGGCATGTCTTTTGTCAGCAGTTGGGGCGAAGCAAATCCTGGGGGTGGCAAAGATCGAGTAGAATACTTTGTAAATCGTGCCAGAGCAAATGCTGTGGATGCACGAGATGCACTCGGTACAATTCTAAAAATTTTAGATCTTGTGTAAGTACTACACAATAAAAGATGAAACAAAAGCCACCTGTATCCTTTGCCAATGTCTTCGCTTTTCGAAAAAATGAAGCGATGGTAGCACCCGCTTCTTGATTTTGCACGGACGCCTCCCGACTCCAAGATAATCGATCAAAGATTTCTTTTTGTTTTTTTTCAGTTCTTAAAACAGTATACATGTAGGTGACACCTGAACTGCTACTAGTAGTTGCTTGATCCTTCTTTGGGTTGATAGAACCATAAGTCTTCCTGTCGTTTCACATTGGTAACCTCTCTCAGTCGCTGTAAAAATGCAATGGCATCGTACGTAGAGTTACCAGTTCTCGGGTTTTGTGCAAATTGCTGTTGCCGTACTCTTCCGGCGTCCCGGGCCATGTACCCACCGGCAAACAATGTCGTCATCATTTTCACAGCCGGCTCGTACAGATGTCCACCGAACCGAAGTTCCAGCAAAATGTTTTCGGCCAATCCGGCCTTAAAAAAGTCTTGACCACCCTCAACGACATCAAATTCTCCACCTTCCACATCAATTTTCAATAGCTTTATAATGTTGCTGTTTTGATTTTTTCGCTTGTGATCGTCGTCATCGTCAATGAGCCATCCCTGTTGTTTTGCAAATGCATCAAGTGTGACAGTTTTGACGTTCAAATCAGCACTGGCGGTGGCGGCGGGTCCTCTCCCACCTTCACCTGTAACTTCACCACTCAAACTCGATTCACCTGGATTTTTCAGGTTGACCCGAACGTTCATTTCGGCTTCTACGTTTGTGACGCCCATCTGGTACAAGGCCACTTGGTTGTGAAAGTTGTTGAGTGCCATGGCTTGACAGTATCGTAACATGTTAAAGGGTACCAGTTCAAAGGAAATGACGTTGCAACCGTGGGCTGCCGAAACCATGGTGTAATAACCAATGTTGGCTCCCACGTCCAATACCAAGCAGTCCGCACGTTGCGTGTGGTGGTGGTGCAATGTTGACACAGCACTGTCATTCTGCTGTTGTTCTTTGAGTTTTGGTCCCAAGATTGTATTGAATCGTTCAATGACATCGTATTCGTAGTACCTGCCACGTTCGTAAATTGTAATCCATCGTAAATTATCGACAGACTGGTTGTGCAAAGACATCCAAACAGTGGGATCACTGATCGTCCGTCGAGCCCAAATACGTCCGTGATTGGGATCCCACCATGCTTCATCCCTTTCGGCCGTGGACTGAATTCGTTCTTCCACTGTTTGACAACGAATGGCATTGGGATGCTGGTCCAGAAATACAGGTGCTGGTAGTAGCCCGTTTTGGCCGTTACGCAGGGGTATCATCGTGTTCGTCAGTGGTGAAGGAGAATCATTGACGGCATCGAGCATTCTCAGCTGCCACAGATCAGACAACGGATTTTCTTTTCGCTGAGTAATAAGAATAGTATCACGAAAGAAAGTGCAGGAGCAAACTGTGATAACAACAAGGATGATGGTCGTCAGGAGCAAAATAAAAATCCGTTCGTTCGTTGTCGATCTCTGCATTTTGTGTCTTCGTTTACCGGAGGAGGAATGGTGGTGCACTGGCATGACTGGCATGATGGATACAAAAAACAAAGGCGTGACGAAGAATATGATAGAATCAAAACGAGCAGTGTTTATGATAACATCATAAATCCCAGCTCAAGAGAGAGGTCAAATTCAGATTCCGTCAGTAGTCAGTAGACTAGTAGACTAGTACGGTACCAGGTACTTTGCAAAAAGAATGTTCAACAGAGTGTCTTTTTTAAAAAATAAATAAAAATAGTCGTTTTTATTGATGCTTCAATGAAATTCATTTTTAAGAAAGGTTACTACTAGACCCTACTAGCTGTACTGGTAAGTATTCGCTTGGAAGGGGGGGGGGGAGGAAGTGCTTGGAAGGGGGGGGAGGAAGTGCCCCCCCCCCAGCATCATTTATTTTTACACACTCAAGCTTTGATTTACTTTTTGTCTACTCGTTTCACGTTAGGCTGTATAGTCATTCAGTTCTTCCTGTGCGTCGAAAAATACCATACTCTCACCCGGACTACCAGTATCGGACATACCAGGACGGAGAGTTTCAGGAGGATCTAGTATCGACAATTCATCGTCGTCTTCATTTTCGTCAACTTCGCTATCAAGCCTTCGGTTCATACGTTTCTGCCTCCGATCGGTTTGAGGCGAATTCCTGTCATAGTTGGGAGTATTGATATCGTTGCTGCTGCTGCTGCTGCTCTTATTGTTGTTGTTTCTAGCAGGAGAAGCATCCAACAAACCAAACACGGGGTGTTTGTGCGACGGTGATATCATGTCAACAGCAGAAGGTCGGACGGGGCTGTCTAATTGGATGATTTCGTCATCATCAAGATCATTTCCATCGTTTAATACCTGCAACATCTGGCGCTTACTCTCGAGAGCTCGTGACTTTTCCAAAACTTCTTGCTGTCGCTTGCGGTACTCCCGCTCTTTTGCTTGCAAGGCCGAGTGAACGCCGCGACGCAAGTCATGAACATACCAAATAAAGGTTTCCATGACAAAAATGGTCGTAATCCAAGTAAAAAAGTAAGCGTTGCCAACCAGGCTGGCGCCTCCTCCGGGACAGGTAGCCACAATTACCGTCGGAATCCACAAAGCGACCAGCAGTACCAAACAAAATCCTTCCAGAATGTTTTCCACTTTTCCTTTGCCACCCGTGTCCACATCTTTGCCGGACTGAGGATCTATTCGTTGCGGTAAAATAGCACGAGAAGACCGCCGTGGCGCCGTGGCTGGACGCTGTGGTGTCAAGGAGGCAGCGATACTCGCATTGAAGACACCTGCAGAAGTACTACCTGCAGCATTGGATCCTTGTCTGCCTCTTCCTTTTGTATTTGTTTCACGAAAGAGTTCAATCACAATGAATACCAAGGCCGGACAAGTAGTAAAACCTCCCACAAACAACATCATCTGCCACTCTGAATGGGAAACTTCGGAAAAATGTCGATCTAAGGCCGAGTTGGGATCTACGGCGTCGGCATGATTGGAATATAAATCCAAGTACCACATTTCGGTGAGGAAGCTCATGCAGAAAATGGCGATCCATCCTGGTGCTCGAAATGGCCAACTGCTGATAAAGGCCTTGAAAGAAGACCATCCGTAGGCCATCCACCATCGCTCCAGTGTCCAGTAGGCTGTCAGGCAGCATCCCCAGGTACTGTAGTACAAATTTTGCTGTCCCTTGCCATCACCTGCAATACCCCGGACAGTGGTTTGAATAATTGTGGCCACGGACCACCACAGTACCAAAAAGACGACCAAAATGAGTTCAAAGGGAGATCCATCTTTGAAAATTTTGATCCAGACCTTGGACAGGGGAGAACACCGATCGAGGTGTGCGAAAAAAATCAAGAAACAAACCAGACCAGAACACACGCTAGTAGCTTCTGCGTAGGCTTGCTGTTTGGGTGAGGCCGATACGACGTTTGTGGACGTCACGCCAGCATCACTGCTTCGTGCGGCCGTAAAATTGATGACCGAAGCAAAAATGAGCGTAATATATCCCTTGAGACGAGCACTCTTGTAAAGCGTGTTCGTGGGTGGTTCTTCTGCTTCCGCATCTGCTGCTTGTTCTGCATCTACTTCTCCTGCATCTACTGTTTGTTCTTGTTCCTGTGAGATGATGCCGTTGCTGTCGCTGTTGTTGTGTTTCTGTAAATTTTGTTTGGTCGATGTAGCAAAATTGACGGTATTAGATTTGTTCTTGGCCGTGGAGGACGAGGACTTGTTGTTTTGGTTGTTCGGGGCAGCAGCAGCCGATGCAGAGTTGGTTTTTGATTTGGCATTCGACACCACTGGCGTCGCATTCGTATCTGTGAATGTGCTAATATTGCTTTTGGGCGAATGATCTCGTTTTGACATGGTGTGCTGCTCTACTAGCTGGCGGCTCGTGATGTTTATGATGAATAGGAACTACAACGACAAACTGAGATTGCGAGCGATTGACTTCTTTTTGTTGTCAATTCTATTCTTCTAATGGAGCAGCTCTAACGCTCTGACACTTCAGTCGACCAAGTTAATTACTGCGTGCCTGGATAATAGACGAAATAATAGATACTTCAGGATATAAGATACAGCCTTGGTTTTTAAAGAGGGACAAAGTGCCTACTTGGAATTTTATGGAACTGCAGTACCAGTAATACTATCTACTAATAATAACAATGGGAGCACAATAGAATAAATTGCAGCTGCTCCGACTACAAGCAATGTCGCACACTGTCGCGAATATAGAATTGTCTGCCTAGTGCTCTAACAGTAGTGCATAGAATATTGAAAGCTTAGAGATGGTAATCTCCTGGAATCTTACGCTGAATGATGTATTCGTCGTCCATCTAAGTCAGCATGACGTAGCTCGGAATATGCGTTCATAAATATCATAAAGTTTCTACGATATGTCTAACTGAAATACACTGTACTGTACTCTACCGTACCGATCATGCACTGCTCCCGCTCTTCAAAATATTGGCATATTCCGTTGATTCCGCCCACTTTTCTAGTTCTGCTACCCGGCGCACCGGCAATGGATGGGTTCGTTGCTGCCTTTGAATCGACATTCGTACCAACGGATTGGCACTTTTAAGTTTCTCATCGTACTCTACACACTGGGCAACGAAGGCGTCAGTACTCATGCTGTATTTGGAAGTCCCGGCAAACAATTTGATCAAAGCACCAGCAACTACCTTTGAATCTTGTGCCACCAATAGGGAGGCCCGATCACAAGTGTATTCGGCTGCTAGTCTCCATTCCTGTAACAAACGATCAACAGTACCTCCCATGAAGGGTAGACTACGAAGAGGCGCCGATGCTAGACCACCCAGTGTCAAATACAGAGAATGTTCGCACTTTAAATGCCCCAGTTCGTGCCCAATAATGGCCTGAATTTCAGGTTCACTGCACCGATCCAACAAACTCGAAGTTACGACAATGATGGGAGGGGCATCTCGTCCCCGCAACGCCAAAGTGAAGGCATTGGCTTGAGAACTCGATTGGATGTACAGATCGGGAATTTTTATATCCTTACTGCTGCTCTCTTCTCTGTAAATACCGAGCACACGACATGCCTCTAACAGTAAATGATAAAGTTCGGGTAATTGTTGGCGTGACACTTTGACGGAACTAGACAGCAAATCCAAGCGAACCGCTTCTTCCACCAGCGGATAGGTTCGGCGCAATCCTTCTTGGGCAAGCTGGCTAAAAGGTGCGGCTTGGACGCGCGCTGTTAAGTCACGATCCAGAGGATGTCGAAATTTGGATTCGTCCAGACCTACAAAGACGACCCGACTGCTCGGAGGAATATTAGGGATGTTGTTGTTGTTGTTGCTGCTGCTGCTGCTGGACTTGGTATTCAATTGGACCAAGGACGATACCAATAGTACCTTCAGACACAACAAAAGATAGTTCAGTTTCAGGATAAGGAATAAGGACAAGGGCTTCATCTTCTCTGAATTTATTTTCTTTCAAATTATATTTTATTGTACCGTGATATTTTAGTAGTAACGTATCGCAGAACTATGATATTATGATAATCCCTGGGGTTGTGGATGGAGAATGGGGAAGATATCAGAGTTGCTGATTCAGTGCTGGTACAGATGAACCAAAAGGATTAAATACATACCAGTAGTCTACTAGTCTAGTACTACTGGCTAGCTTGTAGTACTGTACCTGGTAGTAGGTAGTAGGTAGTAGCACCAGTAGTAGTCTACTCGAGCAATGATACTTTTTCTCTGCTGGCTAAAAAATAGAACTCACCGTAAACGTACTAATTTGCCGTGTGACTGGACTGAAAGAATTGATCGTGCAGGACTAACAAATGCACTTTTACAGAGTGCTGCGCAAACCGCAGCTGGAATAACCGGAAAATACAGAATAATTACGTGCATAACAATTTCGGTACTGCTCAGTACTAGACTACGGTATTACCTGGTGCTTGATTCGAAGCTGATGTTGCCACTGCCGCTGCTTCCACTTTCGTTACCAGGTACCTGGTACAGCAGCAGCAACAAAAACGGCAAAGGGTAGAGGAAACTTCAGCACGTCGCTATCGCGCGATAATATTTCAGGAAAGAGATTCTTCTGCCCAAAGAAAACTTACCTCGAAGGATGTGGTGTCCTGTTGCACTGCTGAACCCACTCCGCCGGGTTTACGAGGCTGTACAGGCAGGCACACCGACCACCTAACCAAAAAGATAACCGCTGCAAAAAAAGCTCCCTCCGATGAAGATTTGTTTGAAGATTCCTTGCGGAAGTAACAAATTTTAAAAAAGATTTTGTTTTTATGCGGGTTCTCACCAGAGTGAAAAATGGGATTAAAAAAGGACGACACGTGCTTCATCACAACTGGATCACAAGCTACAGTACGGTGAGTGGTAAACAGGAAAATGTTGCGCACTCATGTTATGGAAAGATTGATGTTTTTCAGTACTGGTGCCACTACTATTATTACGGTACTAGTAGTACGGGTAGTTCGGCTTTTCTGTACCTGGTACGTAGTATTACGTAACAGTACTAAGCTTTGCTTCGCTTTTTCTGGCTACTGGTGCAAAAGAATGGCATACTAGTACCTGTAGTACCAGGTACAATGTTTATTTTGGGTTTGGGTTCAGTCGTAAACTGTCCTAAACGACCTATTCTTCACGGAAGTGTCCGGCAACATAAGTTGCAGAATTTTTCACAAGAAGCAGACAGCTTCTCTGGTGTCCTGGTACCTGTACCATACCTGGTACTAGTACGAGGTACCAGGTACCTGGTACCAGTACCAGTACCAGCAAAGGTAGTGGTACCTGGTACTCGAGTACCTGATACCGTAGAACAAGCTCTGTTAATGTCTCATTTCTGATCGTGCCGACGGAAGAGCTTGCTGACTTATGTATTTCGAATAAAATCCTGCTCAGCATTTCTTCAAAAATACAGCGTACGTAGTAGTAGTACCTGGTACCTGGTACTCCGAGTACCTGGTACCAAACAGTTTGCACTCAAATTCCCTATTGGCCTCCTTCCGCGAAAACTACGTATTGTAACTGGTACTGTGTACTACTAAGTGGTGGTAGTTCTAGCTAGTAGTGGCTACTACTACTACTACTACTACTAGCATTTAATACCGAATACCAGTACAAAACCCTTACCAGTACGGAAAGCGGAGAGCAAACCGTATGATTGAATATTGAATAGTAGATAAAAAATAAATCAACCTTTTCGCAAGAAAATCCCAGATCAATAAATCAACAACAAAGAAAACTTCATATTTCGCTTGTGACTCATGACAATGAAAACCCCACACAACGGCGATCATGATTATCATGATGATGATTATCACAGAGCACTCCTGTCAGGCGTAGCATATCCCGGAGATCACGGTAGGCTCTAGGCTCTGTGCAAACCGCACCTCCACTGACGTCCCTGTTGTTACTCACTATTGTTGTCTGCTTTAAACTCCCGCCTTTGTAGATGTCATGCTTGGAAGAGGCGGAGAGGCGAATCATCATCCGTACGTTACAACATTATAACAAGAATACTGTTTTTGTTTGAAGTTTGAAATATACTTGTCCATCTCAAATCTCAAACGCATTCGTCCCTATTAACCTAGTGGTAACACAAAGTTTCGTGCACTGGTCAGTGTCTTAAAGCCGCGCTACAAAAATGCCTGTAATCAAGAAAAGGCCAACATTGCGCGGCAGTTGGTGACTTTATGGAGAACCATGAATCCTCCGGGTAGGTTTCTAACAAGGACGCAACCTGGTGTTCTCAGTTCATGCTGGTATGATGTGGGTGATGGCGTGGCCTTCAAGAAAGCGACAAAATCTCTGGGAGAACGCCCCCAGCAAGAACGACGGGCCGAACGAGCAAGGAAGGATGCATTTCCAAGGCTCCGAGAAGCGTCCCGACAAGCACAGTTCACACCTTCGGCTGCTGCCGATACGGCAACTTCCAGTGTCGAGAGAACAGACTCGGGTATAAATTTTGTGACAGCAGCATTCACGAATACTCGAGCTCCATCTTCTGCACAGAACAGCACCGATCAAGCACTCGGGTGCAGTGCTGAAATGCCGTATTCTTCTGCTCGTTCTCTGGATGTTAGCTTGTCAGCAGGTGTTGATGGAGAAGGCACAAGTGATCAAGCCGTATTATGGCTAAGTCAACATCTTTCGACTCCCAAAATATCCGCTTTTACATTTATTAATGGAATGGAGATATGTGGTCAAGTAAATTCAGTGAACGCATCGAACAGTGCTCCTTTGCCGATATATGCGAACGTAGCCGGAGAAAGATCGGTGGCTTTGATTGGAGATGACAGTTCTGATTGTGTGGCGTTGACAAATTTCCTGCAACAAACCCATAGTCATCCTCATGATTCGTTGCCGGGTAGTGCAAGGCAAGATGATTCATCTGTGGACACTGTTTGTGGTTTTGACAATCTCAAAACGCTCCACGAATCCGAGATAGAATGGCAGGCTGTGTGGGATCGCCTACCGTCAGCAGCCTCATTGACGCGCTACGTCTTTGATGACAGCGAATCATGCTGGTCAGAATATGGTTCCAGCAGCAGTTTAACTTAAAACTACATAACGAGTGTTACGAGGTACTATTATCAATACCGCCTATTACCGTATAAATCCCACAATCCTTTATTCGGCTGAATTAGTCCGGGGATTCCCACGGCAACACGTAAGTGTACATGAGGATCCAGTGGGTAAGGGCACCGGCACAGACCGTTACATGCCATATTTCGTGAAAGCCAAAGCGACCAGGAAATGGATTGGGATGTTCGGTCGTGTAGACGTATCCACCAACCGTGTAAAAGATTCCTCCTAACAAAAAGATACCCATTCCACTGTATCCTAAAACAGGGATCAACCAGTACGTCATGCAGGCTCCCATCCATCCCAACGTAATGTACATGGTCATGCTGAGCCATTTTGGTATTTGTATAAAGCAGGATGCCGTGGCCATCATTCCGATAATGGCAATACCCCAAACACAACCGCAAAAGGCCCAGCCAATGGAGGAATCGTGATAAAATACCAAACACAGCGGCGTAAAGGTTCCGGCAATCAGTGGATAGATGGCCAAATAATCCAACAGTCGTAAAAAGGATTCTACATTGGGTGGTCCCGTAATAGAATGGTGTAAAGTACTGCAAGCAAACAAATTTACCAAACTGGCACCGTAAATGGAAAAACTAACAATCTTGTATACCATGCTTTCGGTAGATTGGTCTTGGTCTTGTTGTGATGTACTGCAGCTTTGAACAATTAACAGAACAGTTCCCAAAATACTAAACAGAGTCGCACTCAGGTGGGATGCCGCATTGAAAACTTCGTCTGTAGCATGAAGACTACCATCGCGAGATCGTGTTCCTTCGTACGCACCAAAATCAGCAATTTTCCAAGAATAATAGTGCGCAGTAGCAACAGCAGCATCAGCAGTTTGCTGCTGTCGTCGTTGATCATTATCGTCATCATTATTATTCTTTTGTCGAAAACCATTGTGTGTGTGTGTTTCTTCTTCTTCTTCGTCGTCGTTATTACCTGATGAGGAGGCGGTGACGGATTGCTGGTAAGAGGAAGGAGGTTTATGGTTCTGCTGTTGTTGCCGCAGTCCATCCGAGCTATCCAACAGGGAAAAATGGGTCGAATTACTGGTAGAATTTATCATAATGTTTATAATTTATTGATTGAAGTGGTAAGTTGAGTTCAATGATGAAAAAATTACGCAAAGTTTGAGAGAGGTGATGATGGTGTGGATTGTTTGCATTCACATAATTTTGGGATTTTTTGTATCAACTAACTGAGCTCGTCTAGTAGTCTACTACTAGACTACAGTACTACCTAAGTACCAGGATGATGATGATAATAAAAAGACGTTATTTTCAACACTGCACTTCCCCGTGATTCGGTTGTCTGTCATGCTGGTTTCAGTATTTTATTTGAAATGAATGTTTAGGGTTCGAGGCCAGAACGGAATCCAAAATCCAAACGTTCTTGTTGCCACCTTTATGTATTGTACTACCAGTGCGCTGCAGAGTACTACTCGAGTAGACTAGCTACTACTAGTAGAGTAGTCTAGTACAGTAGTAAGAGCTTGTGGTACGTGATACATAGTGGGCCATTCCTGAAATTGACTAATACCAAATTCATTGAGCCAAACCACCATTGTGGGAAAAAATTAATTAAGAGGAAATTTGGCTCATGGAGCCAAATCCAGCTTGGCCCACTTGTCCA
>Ga0100391_1000244_pt1 | contig 66592 bp, 33 predicted proteins | sample CryGeymeta201515_FD_81541 | JGI IMG/M metagenome (GOLD analysis project Ga0100391, IMG submission 81541) | Groundwater microbial communities from Crystal Geyser aquifers in Utah, USA - Crystal Geyser metaG 2015-15 | ecosystem: Environmental > Aquatic > Deep subsurface > Groundwater | place: USA...
AAATAGTGATATCAGAGTCCTCTCACTTTAACAGTATTATCTAATAATAAATACAGAGTATCATCAAGTGAAGACCATACCAAAGTATAGACATAGTGTTTGAATTGAAGTGTCTATTCAACAGTGGGCACATGCAGTGTGCAAAGGAAGATTGCCCTGCTTCTTTGCGCGAGCACCATCGGGATGTTTGGCAACGAGGTATCGAATGACATTCACGTCACATTTGTTGGAACATGCATCGTGCAGAGCAACCATTGTGGCTTCGGGATTGACTGCGTCGGAGTCGTCATTCTTCGTATTATTGCATGCTGTGGCGTTGCTGTTGCCGCTGCTGTTGTTGTTAATATTGTTTCGTCGACGCAGGACCGCCTGAATACCCGTCCTACCAAGATTTCCCAACTGCTGCAATTTGGTTTTTTGTTCTGGAAGTTGATCGTTGACAAGTTTGACGGTTGTATTTTCGTCTTTGACGAAGGAATTATGTACTTGCAGTTGTTTCTGTTTCGAAATTTATAATATACAAGTCGATGCAATTGCGTTGCATTGGTCGATGACGGCATTTGGAAACAACAGAAGATGTTAGTAGTTAGCTAATGCAGCTTAAAAGTTGTGATGTACTCGCACACTCGTACAACACAAACATCAACAATGGTTGTAAACTCACATTCTGTGGCAGTCGAGCCGCCAAGCCCTGTCGAAGATTCATGAATCGACCCATTGTGCAGAAACAAAATTCTTGCTGATTGATGCTGATGAAACTGAAACTACACGTTGTTGCTGCGTGCGAGGCTTGAGAAAAGGGCTTATATAATATAATCAAAGATCAAGGCGAGAGCAACATTAATAATCAGCCGATAGTTAATAGTAACACGCCAGCTACAACTGTAGCCTTCTGCAAAGACGAGAGTAATGGTCAGCAGACAGCAGACAATAATGCTCAACACAACTGCAAGCTTGCCCTGTGAATCCTTGAGAAGAATGAGGCCACCAATTAAACTACTGTACTCAGTAAGAAAGAAGTAATAATCGAACCTGGTGGTATCTGGTATCATCGATCATCAATCATCATCAATACCAGGTAGGTCTAGTTGAAAAGCGAAAGCAGGGTCACGTATCTTTTTCATAGTGACAAAAGATGCCGTCTTGAAGCCCTCACTCTAATGTGAGACACTCGGCAATGACTCCACACGCGATTGCTTTCGAAGAAGAAAAATGTACGAGTATTTAATATAACTTCAGAGATCACAAAGGTTTTGTTATGGCTTTTAAAGGAGGCACTGCTATTGTTGCATCGCAGCATTCTCCAGCTGAATTAAAAATACTACGAGCTAGCTAATATGGATGGAAGGCACCAGGGAGACCCCACTTGAAAAGGAGCCAGCTCGACGGAAACAAGAAAAGGGTTCCCGGAGGTGGGTTAGATAGTAGCCTAGTAGATACATACATGCCTTGGGGGTGGGTACAGGGCATCGCAAAGCGCTTGTAAGCATTGAGTTTGATTCAGCGAGAAAGAAAATTGCAAGTATGAAGCAGGTCCTTACATTGGAGCTTGTGATGTTGGGGATGCTGCTGTGGCGCTACTACTTTTTTGAAAAATAAACAATCGGACACTGGTTTGGCATTTCAGGTGCTGCATAGAGAATTGAATGCAATTCGATATTCAGCTACGTAAGGAAATGAAATCGTAAATGAAGGACTTAACAATGCACGCCCGTAGTGAAGCGTGAATAATAGGTTTCGTCTTACCACGTACTACAGAGTCCAACCAGCTGGTTTGGCTTATAATTTGTTCATGCTTCTGGGACCCAAAATAAGAGATGCACTAGTAGGCTACGTACCAATACTCAATAAGTTTTCTTTTCAAAAAAGTCCCGATTGACTAGCATGCAGGCTCGTTGGTACAAAACATCGTCCTTGTGCGCAGCAGAAGGTTGTTTTGTAAAGAATACTTGGACCAAGGCAAATCCAAGCAACGCCCCTACCAATTGAAATGGGATATACACCAAAGCAGACAAAGGCTCAATTCCGGCAAACGTATCCGAGAAGATCCGGCCTATAGTGACGGCCGGATTGGCAAAAATGGAAGAGGATGTGAAAAAATATCCTCCTCCGACCCATAAACTGACGGCAATTGGAACAGCATCTTCGCTCCCGGTTCGAATGCACCCATGAATGATCAGAATTAAAGTACAGGTTGCAATGATTTCGGAAATCCACAAGTGATATCCATATCGTTCATTAGTGGAAATGCTAAAGGTATCAACATGGTCGTACATACTGTTAGCGACAATGCTTCCGCAAACTCCCCCTGCAATTTGGCAGAAGCTGTACAAGAGTAGGTCAACAGGAGACATGTCTAGAAAGAGTGTATCTACCAAACTGACACAGGGATTAAAATGAGCGCCACTGACGGGTCCCAAAATAGTAATGAGGCCGTACAGACCTGCCACTGTTGCAAGACTGTTCATGGTCAATTGAATCCCCACATCGTCACTTAGTTGTTCGGCGGAAATTCCTGACGATACCACAATCATCACCAACAAACATGTCCCCAGAAATTCGGCAAACAGTTTTCGAGCTTTTTCTAATCCCACCGAAGCGGGAGACGCTTGATCAGCGGGTAATTTTGCCGGAGATTGGGGATAGTAGCATGCGGGAATACATTCGCCATCGTCTGCCTTGATACACGGTTGCAGTTGTTCCCTGGAAGATGGTAGTGAAATGCAGTTCTTGTCGCTACTGCAAGTCGTATCCGCATTGGGTACCTCTTTACAAGCTGATGGGTTGTCACTTGGGGCAGTTGTTGTCGAGGAGTTCATGATAGGAGGATTTTGCAACTACAGTACATGGTAGCAGTTTAGTGTGTTTAGTTTGATCGTTCCATCTTCCATTCAGATAGAGAGGACAAAGGTCTGGTGGAGTTTTTGATGAATGATGAGTCCAAAGATTCCAAGTAAGATTCTCCTATGCGCACACATGCTCTTTCAAATTTTCTGAACGCGGCTTTTACGTGGAAGGTGATGTTCGGATCCATGTGAAGACATGCATGATTACTCTTCTTGCTTGCAAAGGTATCTAACCAACTCAGGATTCTACAAACCGAAACAACAAGCAAGTAGTCTAATGAAAAACAAAACTCAAAATTCCAAAACAAGAGGAGGAAAAATCAGGATTTGTTCAAACCAAAGCGAAACAAGCAGATGGAAGGCACTTCTTGCTTGTTTCTTCTCTGCAGCGCAATTGCAAAAGAAAAAAAAGAAAATACAAGGTTTCAAAAGAGGAATGCAAAAGAGTAATACAGCAACATATCAGTTCTACATACATTGGGTCCTTTCTAAAAAGAGAAAAGAACAACTCATCTGGTGGAGATCCTCAAAAAATGGCAATAGAACAATACTTTGGTTCCTGCCTTTGTTCCCTTCTTGATAGCACAGTGATTTTATTGATCCCAATAGCAAAAAGAGCGACAACTTGTATTCCAACGTGGTCCCCCACCGTAGTACTAACAAGTCCAGATCATGCTTAACTTCGCTGAGCAGACGGGAAGCGGTGCTGTCATGATTGTATGGTCGCTCCTGATGATACACTTGTGTGTACAATATATAATTAAAAAGAAGTCAACAGTGCAGCAAATCAATGCTAATAATACTAACCTACTACTAGTATTAGTCTACTACTAGACTAGGTTGGTCTCTAGTGAAGTACATAGATAAGAAGTCATCATTCATGAAAATTGCATACCAACACAGCTGGTCAAGTCAGTTGTTTTCCTCCCCGATCCTTATTACAGAAAATTACTCCGGCTTGGTCCTTGCTGCTGATGGTAGTCTATCGATGTGAGTAAAATTCCTTTTTTGAGTACTCCATTACAGCAGTGCAGACTGGTGCACTGCCTAATTGTTTATTAGTTTAAGCGGAAAGTGGAGGTAGCAAGTAGCAACAAGGACAAAGCCAAGCCGAAGGACAACAAAAAACCTCCAACAAAATTATAAAATTCCTGCTTCTCAGGCCAAGAAGCAATGCATATAGTGATACCAACAAACAGTTCTACCACCACCACTACCCGTCATAGTGCAACAATTAAATACAGTAGAAGAAATGGCTTTCACGGAACGTATGGTTGATTCCATGCATTGCTCGGATGAAGCAGGTTGAGATATTAAAATTGTCATCAATTACTGCTGCTATACTATGATCGTAACGGACGCCATAGTTGTGATCCCCGTAAATTAGACGTTCCAGTTTGCTTTTTTTTTAATTCTACGATCGTAACAACTGAGACTAGGGTAGAAATGTTCGTGTTTGAACACGTGTTTGCATCGCAAATCACAAGAGTAGTAGGTCTAGTGTTTGATAAAATTGCTTGCAGAAGAATACTACTCTGGTAGCTATTAGTGTTTCAGCTACGATACTATTAGCTACGACTCTGGCTAGCTAGTAGTAGTACTCTATAGTAGTAATACTCCAGTTGCTAGCTACTAGTACCACTACGGGCCACTCCTCGGAGTAGCTATGGTATATTTCATGCTTTCAGAGTAATAAAACCCACTTGTTAAAAAAGCCCTTTTCGCTTTGACTCGCATCATCGCGCGAAAAATATAGACGCACACTTAATGAATTATCTATTCCCTCACCACTTAAATACTAATCATCATCGATCTACTTTCACTTTTCTTTTTCGCTGCTCTCGTCTTGATGCTCGCAAGGAGTAGACTAGTACTACTGTACTACAGGCGTCAGCTACAATACGAAGTAGCACTAAAGAACGGAACCAAAAGAAAACCGAAATATACGATCTGAAATGAAGGAAGAAACTTCAGCCGGAGGTACCGACTCAGCGATGACATCGGACGACAAGATAGTTGTTCTTTCGTACCTTCGTCGCGTTGCTTCGGCGGCTCGTGCTTTGGCCAGCGACAACAACAACAACCCAAACAACGAAGCGGACGATATAATGGACATTGATTCGACAATCCAATTGTCGTCTTCTGAAGATTGTCAAGAATATTTGGATTGGATTGCTCGTGATTTATTACTGGCGTGCGATTTAGATCGCATCCTCCAACCACCCTCGTCTCTGTTGCCTCGGCAAAAGCTTCTGCCCGTCAATCTGGAGCACGACATGCCCCGCGAGGAAAATACTTCAGATCACAAGCAATGGCAACGCTTGGATTATCTTCGCAATCTGCTGCGGTCCATGGCACCTATTGCTATGGATGTCGTAGCCCATATTTGCGCATTGATACTTCCACCAGCACCCGATTCACAACAAAGCACAACCAGCACCAGCAATAGCAGCAGCACCAGCTGTATTCCTAACGATCAGGCAGTGGCACTGTATATCTTGGTTTCTGTATGGTTGCCTATTGCGCCACAATTGACACCCTTGGTTTGGGATCTGTATCGTTTACCATGTTTCCCTTGTCCTTTTGATGAAACTTTTTTTGAATCCAGTTGGCATCTTGACAGACTGGCGCAACGAAAAGTATGGATGATAGTGCAAGCAACCCATGCACTTTGTCAATTTGTTGAATGGCGAGGAGAAATATCGATTGTACACCAGTGGTGGAACTGGAGTCCCATTTTTGGCCTCCTGCATCGCACAACCTTGGAGGATGGTGATGTGGCAATGATGGATATCAATATATCGGAAAACGACGACAATGGCAAGAGCTTCTCATTCCTTCAGGCCGTCCGATGGCATGTCGCACGCGTTATTGGATACTTGTTGCAAGTGAGGCCGTTGGCACGAGGGCAGTACTTTGAAAGCTTGAATGTGCACGTTGAACGGGTTCCATGGGTCGTTCATCCCTGGATACTGGATGAAGAAGAGGGCACGACACAGGAATTGTGCGTACAAGGTCTGACCAAAATTTGGAGCGATGAGAGCTTTCCACTTCCAACTGCTGCACAAATAAGAACGTGTATCACCAATCATCCTTGGTTAGTTCATGTCGGACAAGGCATTGTATTTGCCAAGCACAATCCTATTGCCTCTTCCGAAGTGGGGGAATCTATCTCAACACAACCTTCTAATTCAACAGAAAATCCAGATTTGTCGTCCATTTATTTATCCAACAGTTCTGTGAATAGTAAGCGACAAAGTCTGACACGGACATCTACTACGGCCGAAAATCTGGCTCTGTTGGGAGCCTCCCTCTGTTCACACCCGCATCCTCCACCAGTCTTGATTTGTGGTCCTCATGGATCCGGCAAAAGTAGTCTAGTCCGAGAGCTTGCTTTGATCTTTGGTTCTTCTGGAAGCATCAGCAATAACAGCCATGACGATCACTTGTTAGAAATTCACGTTGACGAAGAAACCGATGCCAAAACGTTAATAGGGTCTTATACCATGACGGATATTCCCGGTGAGTTCGCCTGGAAGGCTGGTGCCCTCACTCAAGCAGTCAGAGCGGGAAAGTGGGTCCTCATTGAAGATGTCGATTCGGTCCCAATTGAAATTCAAGCAGCTCTGGTCAAACTGATGGAGGATCGTGTCTTGCCTCTAGGAGCAAGCGGCAAAATGGAACGATGCCATTCAAACTTTCGATTGTTTGGGACCTGTACAACAACCAATGATAGAAGCGGGCACGGGCGTGTGGGCGGCGGTGGAGGGAAGAGAATTCTAAATGCGTCGCTTTGGCGACAGGTACATGTAAAACCTCTACCGTACGAAGATTTGAAAGAGATTGCATTGGCCCTTCATCCTAATTTGCCGCCATCAATCATCGACTCTGCCCTCGCTATCTTAAAGGCTGTTGATCGTAGTGGCCGTGAAATCAGTACCAGTGGCAGCTCCATGACGACCGTCGAAGACACGCAACAACAGGTTGCAATGATGCTTGTAATGGGCGGTCGTCATCCCTCGGTCCGAGACTTTTTCAAACTTCTTTCAAGAATATCCCACAGCATTGTTTTTGAGAGAAACGTGAAATATGCCACTGAGAGTCAAAGGACGTTGTGCATGGCTGAATGCGTTGACATCTTCTTGGCGGCTTGTCCACATCGAGAGAAACGTAGAGACTTTGTGCGCAGTATGGTTGCGCCGACGTGGGGGATAACGGCGGATCTCGCTCTTGGGTACTTGGAATCTCGCCAACCTGTAACTCAAATCGGCCAGGATTTCGTGGAAATTGGGCGGGCCAAGCTTCCATTGCTCCTCCATAAGACACAGGCAGTTTCGGATGGATTCACCGAGACGAGTTTTTCTCTTCGGCTAATGGAATCAATTGCGGTTGGAATCAAAGAGAATGAGCCCCTGCTTCTCGGTAAGTACTCGTAAGCGCACCTCTTGGCTCTATTCCGGGATAATTTCTTGTCTCTAATCCTGGGACTGTCTTTACTTATTTTCGTTTTACAGTTGGTGAGACCGGTGCGGTAAGTTGATTGTCCTTTCAGTTTCTAAAATGTTGGATCCTCTTAGCACATAATCTAAACAGGTTGACTCTTTGAATTTCAGGGCAAAACGTCTGTTGTTCAGCATCTTTCGCAACATTGTGGCAGAGAACTCATCGTTCAGAATTTGTCATTGCAGACAGACTCGACAGATCTTCTGGGAGGCTACAGACCTCTAGAACTGCAGCACGTTGCTCACAAAGTCTATCGATCATTCGTGGATGTGTTTGTAGCAACATTCTCGCGAAAGCAAAATGCCCAATTTCTTGAGTTTGCATCGAAGGCTTTGTCTAAAAAGGATTGGAAAAAGCTGTCACAGTGCTTCGTTCGGGCTGCCAAACTAGGCCTGGCAAAAGTAAAACAACGGGAACATAAGGGAGAACATAAGGAGGCAACGCATATTGCATCAAAGCCATCTTGGCAGCACTTCTCTGATACCGCCGAGCGTTTTGAACGACAACGATTGGCTTGCGATTCTGGATTGGTCTTTACTTTCACCGAAGGGGCGCTTGTGGATGCAATCCGACAAGGGAAATGGGTACTATTAGACGAGATCAACCTAGCTTCATCAGAAATTCTACAACGACTTCTTGGATTGTTGGACGATCGAGCTGGAAGCCTCACCTTGACCGAACGCGGCGACGCTGTATCTGTCCCAAGGCATCCGGACTTTCGGCTGTTTGCGGCCATGAATCCAGCAACAGACGCCGGCAAGAAAGAATTACATCCAAGTTTCCGGTCTCGCTTCACTGAAATTTATGTTGATGAGCTCCTTGATCCTATTGAGCTGAGAGTTGTCTCATCCAGGTATTTGTTACCCGTTTTACCTCCCAGCGATCAACCAGCCGAACATTGTGCTGTTGTTACCTCTTCCGTCAATGTGTACTTGCAGTGCCGCAAGCTAGCGGAAGATGTTTTAGTGGACGGCTCAGGACATAAACCACGATTCACGTTGAGAACACTCGCCCGAGCTATGACCGCAGCCAAGAATTTGGTGATTCAGCAGCGAATATCCCTGAAAAGGGCCATTGTCGAAGGGTTTGAGCTCGCAATACAAGGCCCCTTGGATGCGGAGTCGGTCAAGGCAGTTCAGCGTGTTCTCAAGTCGTCATTGGGCGAAAGAATTCCTAAAAAGGAAAAAGATCATCCTGGAAGAAGACCCGGAAAAAGCGACAGCAGTGATTACGTCCTCATAAAGCCGTTTTGGATCCAGGCTGGGCCATTGACTCCAATAGATTGGTCCGAATCCTCGCCAAATGGACGAAGTAAGTTCATTTTGACGCAGTCGGCAGAAATAAATCTAAGGAGGTTAGCTCGAGCGATTGCTGCCGGTCCTTGGCCAGTACTGTTAGAAGGGCCAACCTCGGCTGGTAAGACGACACTGGTGGAGTACATTGCAGCAAGAGTGGGACATCGAGTGGTACGAATCAACAATCACGAACACACAGATGTACAAGAATACACTGGCAGCTTTGCACCAGATTCTAATGGATCACTGTCATTCCAGGACGGCATTCTTGTGAGAGCATTAAAGCGAGGAGACTGGGTTATTCTTGACGAGCTGAATCTCGCGCCGAGCGAGGTTTTGGAGGCCCTGAATCGTCTTTTAGATGACAACCGGCAACTATATCTACCGGAAATCAACCAGGTTATTTTGCCACATCCAAACTTCCGGCTGTTTGCGACTCAAAATCCTAGTGGAGCGTACGGAGGCCGAAAGCCACTCTCCAGAGCGTTTAGAAATCGTTTTGTTGAATTGAATGTTGACGACATTCCTAGTGCAGAAATGACAACGATCCTCGAAAAAAGGTGTTCCTGTCCTACTAGCCACGCCGAGGCACTTGTTGCCGTTATGGTTGCTCTGCGGCAGAGGCGAAGCAAGAGCGGCGTGTTTATGGGAAAGGATGGGCTCATTACTCCACGAGACCTTTTACGTTGGGCAGAACGCCGTGCATCGTCCAAAGTGGAACTCGCTCAGGATGGATATATGTTACTTGCCGAGCGATTACGCACACAGGACGAAAAAGATATTGTCAAACAAGAGATTGAAAGACAGCTGAAAGTCAAGATAGATCTGGATGAACTCTATTTTAGCCACGAATCTGCTGCGTGGAAAGAGCTCAGTAGTTTCACGGCAGGACTTTCACCTTCATCTCCCGACTTTAGGCTTGTCTCGGCAATTGCCCCAACAAAGTCAATGTTAAGATTGATGAATCTTATCTTGAGGTGCATTCGTCAGGAAGAACCGGTATTGCTTTGCGGTGACACAGGAAACGGGAAGACGACAGTTGTCGATTTGCTGTCTACCCTTTTGCGTTCCAAGTTGCGAATCATCAATTGCCATGCGACAACAGAGACATCGGATTTGATTGGCGGGCTACGCCCAGTTCGGGGTCGCAATACAATTGCTTTGAAAATGTGTGACAAAGTAAAGAGTCTTCTGCAAAAGTGGCCCGACAGCAATGCTTTGGGAAATATAGAAATTCCTGAATATCTTCATGTGTCAACTATGACTTGGTCTCACGAGCACGAAGAGACAGTTGATGCAAACATGATCAATGAGCCAGTAGACCTGCCGGACACAGCTGCATCGGATATGATCAAGCTCGTTCGTGCACTTCAAGATTCCAATCGTCTACAAATTGGCGATGCAACGAGCGAGTCTCCGAGGAAGAAACCCAAAGTGGAAAGCAACCAACACACTGAAAAAGGCAATGCCCTGGAGATAGATATTGGCGAGATAGAGGATCTTTTTCACCGGCATTCTTCCCTTTTTGAATGGTCTGATGGTCCTGTCGCAGCTGCAATGAAAAATGGCGACATGCTTCTTCTTGATGAATTGAGCTTAGCCGAGGATGCTGTACTTGAGCGCCTAAACTCAGTCCTTGAGCCTTCTCGCACTTTAGTCTTGGCAGAAAAGGGAGAGGACAAGAGCCTGGACCACCAGATTGACAGCCGTATCATCGAAGCTGATAGTGGCTTTCGAGTCTTTGCAACGATGAACCCTGGGGGTGATTTCGGCAAGCGGGAGCTGAGCCCTGCGCTCAGGAGCCGTTTTACGGAAATTTGGGTTCCTCCTGTCGACGAGAGATCGGATATTGAGCTAGTACTGAGCCGATCGCTCTCTGGTGCTGTCGCAGACAAGGAGCTGCAGTCGTGCCATATCCTCGAAAAGATGTTAGCGTACGTCGAATGGTTCAACAACTCTATTTGTAAAGATCCCTCGACTCCTTACCCGGGATTAATTTTGTCACTTCGAGACGTCTTGACGTGGACGCGATTTATCACGAAAGCTCGTGAAGTAAACCACGATTTGAATGTATGGAATGCCTATTGTCACGGTGCAGCGTTGATGCATCTAGACGGTCTTGGACTGGGGTCAGGGTTAAGTCTTCAGGAAACTTCGGCTATAGCTGCTCGTGCCAAAGCCTTTTTAACAAAGCAGATAGAGAGGTCAGACCAATTGACAGTGTTCAATCGGCCAAGCAGTAACTTGCGATTTACAAGCGCTCACGGGCTCTTTGGCTTGCATCCTTTTTGGGTCCAGACTGGACAATATGCGGTTGTCAATTCAACATTCAACTTTGAAGCCCCGAGGACTGCTGAGAATGTTTACAGAGTGCTGCGGGCAATGCAATTGTCAAAACCTATCTTGCTGGAAGGTATGATTCGTGATGTGGTTCTGCGTGAATTATGAAATCTCCATTTTTCTTGCTCACTTATTTGTGCGTGGCGTGCTCGGTTTTCAGGTTCTCCCGGAGTTGGCAAGACTAGGTAATATTCTTCCTTGGGTTGCTTGTGCGGTCAATTTTCATCAGTAGTGTTTACTCACGCCTAATCTTGTTTCTTCGTATTAGTCTTGTCCAAGCGATTGCAAATGCTGCCGGGCACAAACTGGTTCGAATTAACCTTTCCGAGCAAACAGACATGTCAGATTTAATGGGAAGTGATCTGCCGGTTCCTGAAACGAATGCTGATGGAAAACTTCAGGCTTCATTCAAATGGTGTGACGGTGTGCTACTGACCGCAATTAAAAATGGTGATTGGGTCTTGCTAGATGAGCTGAATCTTGCTTCCCAGTCCGTGTTAGAGGGCCTCAACAGCTGTCTCGATTACAGGGCTAGTGTCTTTGTTCCTGAACTTGGCAAGACTTTCGATTGTCCTCCAACTTTCAGGGTCTTCGCCGCGCAGAATCCCCTAGCGCAGGGCGGCGGTAGAAAAGGTCTTCCGCGTTCTTTCCTCAATCGGTTCACAAAAGTCTACATAGAGGCCTTGACTGGGAGTGACCTACGAGCAATTGTGGCATCGAAGTACAGTTCTCTTTCTACGAAGCTGATTGGTGACATGGTGAGCTTCAACGAGAGAGTTCACGAAGCTGTTGTTGATGAACATCGATTCGGCCATGCTGGTTCCCCTTGGGAGTTCAATTTGCGAGATGTCTTTCGTTGGGCTGACCTCCTCGAACTCAACGGGGCGAGCAATGATGCAGATAGTTGTGCCCATTTTGCTAGCTTCATCTACCTGCAGCGCTTCCGAAACGAAAATGACCGGCAACATCTACGTTCGATGTATTCAGAAATCTTTGGCGTGGATATTTTGACGTGCCGAGAAATTGTCTTTGATGTGGGTCCCAAGCTCGTCCGTATAGGCGGAGCTTTGCTTCAGAGACTGCAGACGGATCAAGTCATTGGATGTGACGAGTGTAGAAAAGAGCCAGCTCTTTTGCAGTCATTCTTAAGCCCCATGGAGGCTGTAGCACGCTGTATTCAGCTGCGATGGCCGTGCTTGCTCGTGGGAAAGCCTGGTAGTGGAAAGTCCAGTATTGTCAACACTTTATCGGAGCTTTGTAATGCCGACCTTGTCCAAGTCTCGCTCTCGCCTTCCTCCGACGTTAATGAATTGGTGGGTTGCTTTGAACAAGTTGACATTGAAGCTCAGGACAAAGAAGTTCTGACGTTACTTGATGATATCGCTTCAAAGTACATTTTTGAGTTTTCAGGAACTGCATCATGTGAAAACAATGTATGCCATCTTCTCTACCAATTGAAGGAGAAATGCAACGAATCAGGCATGGAAGTCCTTCTCTCCAGAAATCCTGCGCTGCGGTCTATCGCGACGGAACTCGCGATTGCTCTTGGTTCTATAACGCAATCGAATGGACTCTTTGGTGAGAAACACGCATCAACTGTCGCCAATATGATTCAGCATGTCCAAGAAGGTTGTCTTGGTCAATCCATCGATGCACACTTCCAATGGATGGATGGTGTTCTTGCCCGCGCCATGACTGAGGGATCCTGGCTTCTACTCGAAAATGTGAATCTCTGCCCTTCTTCAGTCCTGGATCGCTTAAATCCAGTGATGGAGACAAATGGGGAGTTACTGATGGCCGAATGCGGTGTTCAGAAAGATGAGAATGCCGAGTTAGGACACCGAGTAATAAAAGCTCATCCGAATTTTAGGGTCTTCCTTACGATGGATCCGGAGAACGGGGAAGTTTCCCGTGCCATGCGGAACCGTTGTATCGAAATTGCACTACTCTCCCCCGAGACGACAGTGGCTCGAAATAGCAAGGTGAACGCAGAAATATGTCCCTTTGGAGGTGGCTATGTGGACAGCATTGATGTTAGCTGGCGTGCCGGTTTGCGGTCGTCAAGGATAGCGGAGCATGTGATGTCTTGCTATCGACTTGCGTGCAAAGATGCAACCACTATAGGGCTGGAACCACCGTGCATCAAGACAGTCGCAGCTTCGGCTATGCTTGCGGCAGATTTGTTGGGCCAAGGACTACCATGGGAAACCACTATGAGGATTATTCAAAATGTGTTTTCTTGGAAGACTTTGGCGTCTTCTCCTGGCGAACACAATGAGAAAAGCGGCCAATTGGTTACGTGTCCCAAATTCCGGTCTGGTTGGCTAACGTCTCCGAACGAAACCAGGGTTGAATGGCAAGGAAGACTTTGTCGCCTCTTTCTTGGAAATATATCAGAATTACTGCCACCGGCACAGTTACTCCTAGACAATGCTGATCTTTTCCATCTAAGCCCGTGCAACGAATCGATAGCCCACAAGTACGAGGTAACCTGCGCAGAACTCCCGCACGAACTATCGTTGACAGCCTCTTTTCGAGACTCCTTGATGATGTTATTTTTAGCTGGAGCAAGTAGCGACCATCTTGATTTGGTTTCTATATATTTACTGGGAAATGAAGATCCTATGGTGTCAACCTATAACGGTATGGTTGAGCTGCTACTCCAATGTAAGGATTCGTTATCAGGCAAGACCTTCGAAAGTCTCTCCAGCGAAAATGATTGGAATGCCAACCTCCGGCGGCTTCCCCAGCGTGTAAAGGAAAATACCTGGCTGAAGGCGATGGAATCGAGAAGTCCATCGCAGCTAGTTCACGGAACTCTTCGAATCCTGGATGTCTCGTTCCACATCCAGAATGGCGGGATTGATCGTTCTTCCGTCTCCTGCCAGGTCACGCCAATGTTATTCCCGTTGATGCGGGCAACAGACCACTGGATTGGCTCTGTGGTATTGTCATTTGGTGGACTCTCGGAGAGCCAAAAGCTGGCTACTGACATGGCTGGACCTATTCGTCAGGCCCTGGAACAGAGAGATAGGTTTTGGCTTTTTCTCCACGGCAATTCTTTCTCACCACGGAACGACACATTTTTGCCGTTCGACGAGGCGCAATTCATGGTTCAGTGGAAATGGTTCAAAGAAAGCCTCAGGAACTTGGAGCAGTCCCTCTTGGCATCTGCGAAGGAATTCGCAAAAGAAACAAAGCAAGCTTTGTATTCCCTCATCGAAACAATTGACACTTTCATATTTGGAGATGCGCGCTACCATGTTTCTCCTTCAATTTGGAGCAAAATCTCGCATCCTATGGTGCCGTGCAAAGCCATCCAGTGGGAAGCTATTGTACGTTTGCGCAGATTAGCAAGCTTGAATTTTGATCAGGAAGGATCTGCGATGACTTTGGCGGACGATCGAGCAGAAATGGAACTTGCTGATCTAATAGCTGCGCGCCATCCATTGCTGTACGTTCACAAGCTTGACAAAATGGAACTCCTGCTTGCCTACTCAATGTTGCATTGGTCCTCAACAGACGAAATAGTCGGGGAGATGAGGCCAGATGTCGTGCCTAGCTTTGCGGAAGACGCCAGCATCGCCATCCAAAGTCAATGGCAGGCAAAGCAGCAAGCCTTTTACGAGCGCCTGGACAGAATCCGGGTTGATCCGAGTATCAATACAGTAGAGAATATGTTTGACATCGACAACCTTCAAAAAATAGAAGCCATGCATTCTTGCGAAATGGGCAGCCAAGCTTACAGGAGCTTTTCGGATGGCGTTTTGTGCAGCTTTGGTCGAGTGCAGCTCGTGTCTTCTGCCGAGGCATATTGTTGCGACGAAGAGACCGCAATTGTTAGAGAGCTCGGTCAAGCTGCTCTGGGCTCATCCGGGTCTTCGGAACTAACTAGCACATTGAGAGAACTAGCCAGAAGAGTGAGAGACTTTATCGATAACGTTATTTCATGGACAAATTGGCCTGTGTCAGACTTGCGCCCTTATCAGACGCTTGTTTGGGCCTGCGAAAGCTCCTTTGTGCAGGAGAACGACTTGACAAAATTGCTCGACCATCTCCTTCCGGTCATGGTTTCTACACTCTTGAAGCATTTAACGACAGGCACAACAGCATCTGTCTCAGCAAATCTAGATATGCCAGTCCTTTTCGTTTTCGATCAAAGCGATGCAACCGAGGGAGGCTGCAATCGACCGTTATCGCGTGACGGCCAAGACGTGCCTACTAACGACCGCTGGTCACACACGCGATCCCTTATCAAGATCAGCTGCAGTGCCTATGTTCCAACGAAAAAAGGGACTTCGGGAGCATTTTGCACCTTGGAGAACCACCATGCAAGGGCTGTACAGGCATGCGATTTTGCTCATATTCTGTCCACAGACTCTTTTCAGAATCTTAATCCAGCTCCTTATGAGATAAACCATGTAGCGATGGAAACTCTCGTGGCTCTGAAGAAATGGATGGTAGACGAGGGCGTAAACATATCCAAAGCAAAGCTACACGAGCTTTTGTGCGAGGGAAAGGCTGGTCAGTTACAGCAAATATTCGCCAAATGCAGTCACTCTGTGTTTCAAGACTTTTTCCACGTTGTTATGGTGCCCCTCTTTGGTTCCCTCAGTCGCATATGGACGTCTCAAAACCATAAAGCTCCTTCACGTAGCGAAGACTTAGCTTTGTCTCAGACGTACACTGGATTGTTACGTCTGCATCTTGTTCTGCCTGAGTCTCCGTTGGACCCTGGCCGAAAGCCATTGGCAAAAATGGAGCTCATCCGTTCTCACACCGACCATATCAGGGTGCAAATTGCTGCGGCAAGATTGTCCTCGGGCTTTCTAAATGGCAATTTCTCGCCTGATAATCCCTATTTAAACGAGCTTCTAAATCAAGGAATGGCACTTGCCAACAAAAGCGCATCGCAGTCCAAGAAGGTGGTGGAAAGAGTCGAAGATGCCGCGTCCTTTGCGGAACTTTACAGAGAATGCCGAGAATTTGCCAAGAACGTCTGCAGTAAAGAAGCAGTTTTGAGCCTGCTGTCTTTGAATCAAGAATCATCATCCCCACTGTCCGAAAGCTATGAGAACACCTCAAACCGTACGGAAAATTGGCTTCGAACTGCTGACGCATTCTGTGAGCGTTTAGTTTCGCACTTTGGTGACTATGAAGATGTGATTTTGCCAATGGTGGATTCTGTCCGCTTGATCCAAATTGGTCTTCGTGGTTTGATGGATCTTTGTCTACCGAAGAAAGAGGTATTGCATAAGCAGCTCGAGACAGTACAGGCCTGCCTTCAATATCCAATTGGGAGTCTTTTTGATGATTTGACAAGCTTTAAGGCAACCATGGGCTCTATTCCCTTGACAAGAAAGCCGAATGTTGTGTGCCATCGAGCCTTGGCCTTTGCTGCGTTGTACAAAATTCTCTTGCAAAAGTTGGCGCATGGGCTCGACCAGAGATCTGCACAGACAAGCAATTCAATTTTTGTGAGTCTGGTCGATAAAGAAGTTGATGGAAAGGACGAAACTAAACCACTCGGCAGCGACGACGACGAGCAAGAGCGAGTGTATAGAGAGCAGTTTCCAGACCATCGTAGTGAGTTCTATTCTTTGCTACGCCAGGATGAAGATATAACAGCCTGGACTGGGCCTTCGGAAGAGGACGCTGTTGAAGATGAGTCAATCGCGTACAGCCCTATGTCATCAGATGACATTGAAAAATTGTGCTTTTTGCATCGAGCACTGTATTCAGACGAGACTACCATCAATGATGGAGATCGTTGTTGGACATTTCTGCAGTCGCTGAGTGCAGCCATATCTTTGTCAAGCGAGTTCGGCTATTCCAGATTAGAAAACAAACAAACAATTGGAACCTCGTCTCATGTTATGGCGTTGTCCCTCCTGGCACCAGTCAACAGTCCATTGTCTCAGCTTGGAACATTCCGAGGATCAACGGCTTCCATAGACCACTTCTACAATGATTCCAATCCTGTTCAAGTCCTCAAAGCATCACAAGCGCTGGACAGCTTGCTTGCTCGGATCACACAGCTGTTGACAGCTTTTCCTGGGAACGAGCTTTTAGTGGGAGTGTTCAGGGTGGCTGACACCGCAAGAAAGCTTGATTTGCATAAGACTTCAGTGGGTAAAATCATGGCGGCGTTTGAAATCATCTTGAAGCAAGCACAGGACTGGGAACAGCACGCTAGTACACGTGTTCAAATTGGATCGCCTCTCAAGGAAATCAGTGGCGTTGTGACAATGTGGCGAAAGCTAGAGCTTCAGAGCTGGAAGGACTTGTTATCGAGTCGAGAAGAACGCTTTTGTAAACGAGCCAGGCGGCATTGGGTTAGGATTTACAAGGTGCTGCACACTGTACAATCTCAGAAGGGAATGCACGCTCCCGCTACCGAGGTGCCTGGTAGACGACACGAACAGTGGTCGCCTCGCTGGACCTGGAAAGGGATCTCCAAACACGGACGTCGTCTCTTTGACGTACTTCTCGACACTGCCAACCAAGAACTTTTTGAATTAGCGAAGGTAATGGACACTTTCATGCTGACATCACCGGCTGGGGAGTTTCAAGAACGGTTGAAACTTATAACAGCGTTTTCGAATCAGAGCTTGGCCGAATCTCAGGCTAAAGTGGATCATTCGCGCTATCTGAATCTCCAATGCTCTCGACTTCTAATTTCGCTCGCGCAATATTACGAGCAGTTTCGTCCTTGTGTTTTCAAGAAACTGGAGACACTGCGAGCCCCGATTGAAAATAGCCTGCGCGACCAGATGAAACTAGCAAAATGGGACGAGCAGTCTTATTACGCCCTCGCTGAATCGTCAGAAAAGAACCACCGCAATCTCATGAAGTGTATGCGAGACTACGATGATGCGTTAAGTATGAACGTGGGAGTTCTTCTTGATCAGGATCTCTGCGCAGGAATTCGCTCTGAGTCGAGTACTCAAGACGAAGCATGCGTTTCCATGCCATCAACCTCTCAGTTTTTTCCTTTGCAGATTAAAGATGGCAGTCGAACAGAGAGTAAACTGTCAAAACTCCCCTCACTAAAAGATAAAAACTGGAATGACCTAGGAGACTTTGCAACTGGCGAAAGCTCATTTGCGGGCAACATGAAGCGTTACGCTAACAAGATGGAACGAATGATCAAGCAGAAGACGCTAAATAAAAAGAGTTTTAGTTATCTTGGAGGAGATATCGTACGAGAATTCTGCAGTGACGTTTTTCACCGCCTTGACGCCCTTCGTGGCAAGAACACTTCTCGGCAGATGAAGGAAAGGGCCCTTGCTGATCTATTCAAAGAGCTCAAACGGCACGGATATTCCTATACAAAATGGGCAACTCCGAAAGAACAGAGACAGATGATGCACGTCTTTCAGCTTCCTAGTCCTACGGCCGCATGCGCGAACAATCACTCCGAAGCATTCGTATCCAAAGTTGAAGTGTCGGAAAATTATTTTCTGCGCTTCCTTGCAGAGCTGACTCGTTTGCGCTCTGAAACAGAAGTGATTGGAAGCAAATATATGAGTCGTCGCGAGACGGAGATGATGCTCAGCTTTAGTGAGCACGGGCTGTTGATGCTCATGCAACAGCGCTGTCTTCTCTCGTCCGCTCTCTCTGATGTGCAAACACTTCAAGCGAAACTCTCAAGTTTTCTCATTGAAAACGAGAAAGTATTGGCCCAGCAATGCAAAAGCAAAGAGCAGCTGCTGGATGCTAGGTCAAAGTGTCGATCGGCAATTGAGAATGCAAGGCAACTGCAGTTTCTTTTAAAAGTTGCGAAGCCACTGCTGAATGATAATGATGCCAAGGTCGCGTGGGCAAACGACACTGACTCCAAGTTAGAATTTGACTTGCCCATTTTGGAGGCCTTAATCTTAGATGTGCCTGAAGTTCTCACGGGAAAGCACTTGACGGCAGCCCAACAAGCGCACGAGCAAGTCGAAAAATTGATGATGACTTGTCGAATATGCCAAGATCAGAACGCCGCGTTGATGTGTCTCCCCAAAGATGCCGTTGATGTATGTATTAGCCAGTTCGAAGCAGCTGCATCCGCACTGGCTGCCTTTTCTCGGCATCAAGATTGTATGTGCATAGATGACGAGGGAGGCGCAGACTTTCGCAAGCTTGTAGGCTCTGTTTCGTTAGCAGTGAAAACAGCTCTTTTGTCCGTACAAAATTCGCAGGCAGCAGCGATTAAAGAGCCCATCAGGGAGAATGTCGAGGAAAATGTTGTCAATGAACACAACGGCGACGAAGAAGTGGGACTTTGGGCTTGCCACTCTGGAACTGCCAAAGAATGGGCAGATATCAGCATCAAGACCCTAATCGGCGGACTGGATGATGTCTTGATTGACATGAAAAAGATGACCAACTTTGACTTGGTGACAGGTATGCTATCCGATCTCGGCGTATTTTGCAAGCTTGCCTGCTGTATCTTCGAGGAGAAGTTACTCGATTTCCTCCAGTTTGTTCGAGATTCGGCGAAGTTTCATTACGTGTTAATTCGAGTCTTTCGTGTATTGGTATCCAAAGGCTATTGCTCTGACGAGACAGCTAGTGACGACGGTGGTGAGGGTGATGCCACTGGAATGAACTTCGAAGAAAATGATGGTACTGGCATGGGAGAAGGCGATGGAAAGCAAGATGTTACGGATCAGTTGGAGAGCGAAGAACAGCTCTTAGGCCTGGAATCTGATAAGAACGAAGGTGATGAAGGCAATAAGGAGCAGCAGCAGCTTGACGAAAAAGAGGCAGAGCAGGGCATGGAGATGGAAGGAAAATTCGAGGGCGACATGTTTGATTTACCGGACAACCCGGCGCAAAATGAAGACGACGAAGAGGAAGACGAAGAAGAATTAGACCGAGAAATGGGTTTGGAAGAAGACCCTAACGAGCAAGTTGTTGACGAAAAAATGTGGAATGACAGTGACGACGAAGATGACACTCAAGAGGGTCAGGAAAAATTTGAGAAAGACACCAAAATGACTGGAGATCAAGACAACGACCAAGTAAGAACCAGAGAAGACGAGGAGCAGCCAAATGGCGATGCCGACAAGGATGATGCAAAGGAACAGTCAGCGCAGAGTGCCAACGACAAGGAAGAAAATGAGAAAAACGAAAAAGAGGACGGCAATGGCAATGAATCTGATCACGATGTGAACGATGATCTCGAAGACAACTACGAGGAAGGCCACGGGGTCGATGTCCGACAAGAGGAGATAGTGGAAGAGCAGGCAGATGAATCCATGGAGTTGGACAACGACCTTCATCTTGAAGATGACGATGCTGGGGACGAAGGGGGCGACGAGCCGGCAGAAGAAGAAAACAGTCCGGATGACTCAGAAGGAAATGAGGTTCCAGGTGTCGACCAGGCAGAAAACCTAGAAGGAGAGGAGAGCCCATCCGACAACGAAACTGACGAGAATATCCAAGCTGCCGGCGCTACACTTGCTGACGGCGAAGACGAAGGTCAGCCGAACGACGACGACGACGAAAAGGAAAAAGTCGACTATCCCACTGAGCGTCAAGAACAAGGACTTGGGATTCATGCTGCGGATGGTCAGGATGTGTGCCAAGACACTGGAGTTGATGAAAAGGAGGAGGAGGAGGGTGAGCAAGGAACAGGAGATACAGAAGAGCAAATGGGTGTAGGTGGTGAAACAGCGGTAGAAAGGGAACCGTCTGGTCAGGGCGGCTCGGGCACTGGTCAGAGCGGGCAGGAAGGTAGCCAAGAGGAGGGCGAAGGATCTGGTGCCGATCAGACCCTCAACGAAGTCCCGAATCCATTCAATAATCCTGGCGACGCCACAAAGTATTGGCATAAAAAGTTGAATATGGTGGAATCAAAGACCCCCGAGGATCAGCCGGATGCTGGAGAGAGCTCGGCGGAGCAAGGTACCGGAGAAGAATCCTCCAGAGGTGAATACGAGTATGTGCCAGATGAGCAAGCAGGCACCTCTCAAGTCCTAGGAGAAGTCGGAGAAGACGAGGCTGTCGAGCTTGAACAGCAGGAAAAAGCAGATGCCGATGCCGAAACAGGTGACCGGAAGAAAGAATCTCAGCAGGAAGAGGAAAAGTCGAAGTATTCCAAACCGGAAACACGAAAATGTCGAAATCAACAGTCCCAGAAAAGCGGCCAAGAGGAGCATCCTCAAGTAGACGAAAATGAGACCCTTGCCGAGCCAGAACAGGACCAAGTCGACGAGGAAGCTCAAGATGACCATAGCCACATAAATACCGAGAGCGATAGCGAAGAAATGTTATCTCAGGACGAAGTGGAAGCCCAAGGCAATCGTGTTGTCTCGGATTTATCTTTTTTGGAGATTAAAGAGGAACCGCATGTTGGAAAGCAAATGGATTTTTCCTTGGTCGAAGATGAGCAAGTGACTGGCATTAGTAGTGAGGAAGCTTCGGAGGCTCGCCAGAGATGGGCACGTATACAAGGCGACACTCACAATTTGGCACTGCGCCTTTGCGAGAAATTGCGCCTGGTAATGGAACCCCTCGTTGCGTCAAAGCTCCGAGGCGATTACCGCACAGGAAAGAGAATTAATATGAAGCGAGTGATTGGATATATTGCCAGTGGATATCGAAAGGATAAGATCTGGCTGCGTCGAACAAAACCTGCTAAGAGAAACTACAGAGTGCTGCTGGCTGTCGACGATTCAGAGAGCATGCTGAAGTCTGGCACAGGAGAAATGGCGCTTCGTGCCATGGCAACTCTAGCCCTTGGTATGAGCCAACTGGAAATTGGCGAGCTTGGTGTTGCAAGCTTTGGTGACGATATGAGACTGCTTCATCCTTTTAACCAACCCTTCACTTCCGAAAGTGGTATCGACGTCGTCAGGAACTTCAAGTTCGACCAAACTAGGACGCGTACTGCACTTTGCATTCAAAGCGCGCTTTCTGTTCTAGAGATGCCGGGCGATGTCGCTCCACTGCAGCTCATGTTTATGATTAGCGATGGTCGCATAGAAAGGGACAGCCGATTGACTCTAAGAAAATTCATGCGTGACATGATGGAAAGAAACGTCCTGCTGGCTATGATTATCGTTGAACCCAAAGACGACGATGGAAAGAGCAAGAAAACGGACAGCATCGTCAACATGAAGGAAGTTTCGTTTGAGAAGGGAAGGCCTATCGTCAAGCGTTTCATCGAAGACTATCCTTTCCCGTACTACATGATTCTCGACGATATGCAGGCACTACCTGAAGTGCTCGGAGATGCTTTAAGACAGTGGTTTGAGATGCTAGCTCAGATGCAAGAGAAACGATAGACATATTCTCTCTTTTCAATGCAAAAAAAGATTTGATTTCTAGCTTTTTGTTCTTTAATTATTTAAGTCGTCTCTAACTGTCCGCTCAAGGTCGTCTTCATTGCCAAGACACCCGCCGTTTTTGTCTCGAATGTATACCACTTAAAATAGCCCCATCAACTTGAGAGCCTTCTTGTTGGCTTTTCGTTGACGGTCAAAATCCAATTGGCATTTCACGTCATTCAATTCAGGGTCAACCGCTTGCATGGCATTCTTGGGCTTGCGGGAAGACTCTGCCATTTGTTCGCGTGGTGTTGACTTTCTGTGTTCGAGAATCTTCATCTTGCGAATTTCCTTTGCCTGTTGGAGCTTAGCCTTTTCGAGCTTGAGCCTCTTGCCAATAGTTTTGCTGCTGTGGGCTTCGGAATATCCAGTGTAGATAAGGCCATTTCCGTCATCATTGTAGTCGATTTCCCTCGCAGCGACATCCAAAAGACGAAGCGCTCGCATGTTGGATGCGTGCTCTCTAGTCAAATCCGTCATGCTCTTGTGCTCGTCTAACGAGGCCTGTTGCTTTTGCTCCAGAGGACTGGACAAGGTCGTAGACATGTTGTAGTGATTCACACCTTCAGCAGGAAGGAGAGCACGACCAGCTGGTGCAGAAGTAACGATGTTGTCATACGAATAGTATTCTTGACCGCCTCCGAAGGCGGCATTTCCTACATATGGGTTCTGCTGAGGGTTTTCTTGAGGAGCAGAGTGTTCCAGTGTGGGAAGCTGAGTTCCATAGTCTTCAGGGGCACTGTTATATACCTGTTGGCAAGGAATTGGCTGCTGCTGCCCGATTGTAATCCAAGGGTCCTGCTGCTGGTGCTGCTGCTGGTGGTGCTTCTGGGACCATCCTGTCATGTTAGTGGAAAGTTGAGACTGCTGAGGCTGTCCCCAAGGATTTTGCTGCTGCTGCTGCTGCTGCTGCTGCTGCTGCTGAACTTGGTGTACTGGAGAGTAGTTTCCATAAGGATGCTGTTCGGGGGAAGGCTGGTCGATTCGGGGCGTGATCGTTCCCATACAATTCACATTACTTTCGTAATGGTTAGTTTGCTGGGTGGCAGGCACAATAGCAGTGCTAGTAGGAATCTCACTCAGCTTGATTCCTTCGACAGGGCTCCCCATGGGAGGACCAAAGTCGAAACCTTCTTCGCCAAAAGATGAGCGGTCTGATGTGGAAGGAGGAGAGGTCACAGGTCCTTCCTCCAGGTTAATGCTACCAAACCTCAAGCTGGGAATCACAGGCTGAGGTTGGTTGTCCATGGGTAACGCAGCTGCAAAGGGATTTGCAGCAACAACCATAGGTTGTTGCAGCGACTCGGAAGCTGGCTGTTGAACCATCATTCCCATGTTTCCATTTTGCGGCAGAGAAGACATGCTTGTTTGGTAAGCCATCATCTTCACATTTTCATTCTGGGAAAGAGGAGACATGGCAGATTGCTGATCCAACATGACCTGGTTTCCAAATTGAGGCGGAGGCGTTACAGGAGCCATTTGGTTAGACTGGTTGTTAGCTTGTTGGTGCTCAGCCACCATGCCTTGGTTTCCAAACTGAGAAGGAGGAGTAACAGGCGCCAGTTGGCTTGAATGACTGTTGGCGCCATACAAAGGGATGGGGCTGTGAACGTCAGACTGCATGGTCTGCTGCTGCTGCATGGTCTGCTGCTGCTGAGGAGAATGAGCAAAAGCATTGATATCTGCAAATGGATTGCCCTGATTAGCAGGTTGCATAGTCGACATTGGCTGCTGTTGCATCATTCCGCTACCTTTGTGTGACTGGTTGTAAGGCTGGGTTGCAGGACTGTATGGATCAGCTTGAAGGGGAATCATGGCAAAAACAAGTAATAGTATTCGGTTTTACGATGAGCGATTCCTTGCGATGTTTTGTCCTCTGGAATTGTGAGTGAAAGAGAGAATGCTTTGCACAAATGAAGTCACAATCAATTTTCGAACGACCTGCATCGATAGTGTAAACGACTAAATAGCGCTAAACGATTCTAAAAATGTTTGAGTCCCTTTTACCAAATTTAAGCGAGAGAGAGATTGCGTTGGTAAAACATGTCGATGGTATACTGTAGCTTGTGGGAGACACATTTTGTTGTACCGACTCCCACGAAAAAATGAAAAACCGGACCGTTGGACCCACTCGATAGCCTCAACCCTACTACAATTGAGCGCTGGGTGAGACGACAGTTTCTCAGCACAATCACGCAAGTATTAACATCCCCTTTGAACCACGTTTCCAACTTATCAATCGAAACATGTTACATAACATAGTTCAAATGGGTTATACTTTAGAAAGGATCTGTTTGAAGCCTCACGTTTTGTTTTCGTTCCATTCGAATCTTGTTGACTACAGGAACCAACGTTTTCAAACAGCTCTCAACGAATGCTTTTCCTCGACAAAGATATTGACATTATTTACGAGTGCCTCTTCGCTAACCCAAAAGCCAGTTTTCAAGCCATCACACTTTTTTCTCTCTTGAGACAAAGAAAGAAAGTAGGATGCCATACTCCAATATCTCGTTAGCTGCCTCTTCGTCATCATCGTTGAGATCTCATAGTAATCCTAATAATAATATCCTTTCAAACGCCAATAGCAACTTAGACAAGTTCGATAGTAACATGACTAATATGAGCACCTCCGCCAGTAGCAGCGACTACAACAACTTAAGCAATGCCACTACAACTATCTGTCGAGTGATTGCATTGGACGATGAAGATTCGCGTGAGTGTCCCTCGCAGGGTGCAAGTGAACTCGCACGCGAGGATATCTACCATTTGGGGACAGACTTCAGGGGAGATGTAAACCACAATACCAAGCATGTCTTGTATACCATGTACGACAACAGCGGTGCTCTCGGTCGTAATAGCAGCGTCGGTACTTTTGGTCGATCCGAAGGTCTTTCCCGTTGCTCGTCGTCGTTGAATGCGTCCTTCACGGAAAGACGAGACAGCAATTCCTTTGACCATGATGGTACGTTGGAATAACGCAGGGTGTACGCAGTTTCTATTGGTTCAGCTGCTAAATGATTACTAGTAGCCAGGTATGCAAAATGTCGTTCAAGATCTGAACTCACCTCTTACCCTCCTTCGTTACACTATTTGGTAGGCGATTCCGATGATGAATCTGTCACTGATAGACGCACCAGCTACTCGGGAAAACCAGGAACTTTTACCACTGCCGCTACCACCACCGCTACTACATTTACAACCAATACTAATAACGGGGAATTTCCACTTCAACATCTCGCCATGAGAATTGCTTTGGTAGAATCAGCTCGCAGAGTCTCTCTCGCTGCTTCTACTACTATTCATCCATTGCTGATGCACGATACCAAAAACAAAAGAAAGACGCCTAGTCCTGTTATGGGAGTTGAACCAGCACCCGTATCCATCGAGCCACTCTGTGATCATTACAGTGACAATCATGATGATAATGATGCCATGCACGTAGATCAAGAGGCCTCGAGTCGTGGGTACGAGAGTGCTGTCAAGACTGCCACCACGGCCAATCATGTCATGCTTCCCTCTCCTGGTCGTCGGGTCTCGCTCTCTCCTGTATCTCGTAGATTGGCACTTCAGTTTGATTCCATTTCGTTCTACTCGCCCATTCGTCCCTCTACCAAGAGGCGCAAGACATTGGACACATCAGCAGTTTGCTAGTAGCAAATATTCTAAGTGCATCAGTGGGTTAATGACTTGCACTTGCAAAAATCTTTCTTTGCCGGAATATCATTGGCAATCATGTTGATACCACTGGGAATCTTTAGCGCATCCATTTTCAAAACGTATCTCACTGCAGAAGAAATCAATTGAAGGAAAGACTCTAACTTGACGCCATCACGTGATGGCCACGACAGGATGCTTTCACCTTCCACAATTAATAACAAACAGAAATAATTTTTTGATCATAAAAGAACAAATTAAGTCAATCTCCATACATATACGTGTATTATTGTTTTTTAAAGACTGTAATTCCGGAGTACGCCTTTTACCGAGAGCCGAAAGGTCGAAGTCCTACAGTGGTTAAAGAATCTCTATCGCTTCATTTGCTGTCTCAGGTACAAGGCACTCGTCACGGCAAAAGCTGCCCCTGCAACAGTCGTTGCAATTTGCAAGGGACGAATCCAATATTCCAGATCCATGAAAAAATCAACTTGGTCATCCGTGGAGGATTCTGCACCAGTCCAAGTGTCACTGGCGGAAGAGGCAGTGGATAATTTTTGCCGAGAAGAAGAAGTCGCTTTCTTCGCCATTCTCTTCTTGATAACGGAAGCGCTACTGTCACCGGTCATTCCGTCCTCAATATCTCGCACAACTTGTGGTGCTTCCTTCTCATCTCTGTCATTCTCCAAAGTAATCAATTGTCCACAAGCCGAGTCGATATCGGCACCCATGGTTCTTCGAATGGTACAAAATACACCGTAGCTTAACACAATGTGCTGAAATTCCTTAATATGCGCCAAACTGGGACATCGCAATTTATCCTTGACATCTGTTTGATTGTAGGGAATTAGATTGACAACGAGCGCTTTGCCTTCGCAGAGCTTGCCGAGTTCATGGGCGCATTCCAACGTTGACGTCTTCCCTTCCACTGCAGAATTTAAAAAAAAAAAGAAAATGGAGAGTTCAGTATTTCGTCCACAAAAGCCTCTCAAATGCCATGCCACTATTCCCGCATACATGCGCAGTTAATCGAGCCGAGGGCAACTTACACATGACATATTCAATCATAGCCCGTCGCTTGGTAGAATGCGCTAACAAGGCTGTCCTATCGGCCTGATGGTGCGGTTTGCCATCGTTTACACGTGACTTGTCTACTGTCCGCATGTGTCCATCTAAAGCATCAATCATGTCTTCGATCGGATAATGTTTAGCCGTAGGTACAATCTCGGACCGCAGTGCTTGATTAGGAGCATGCAAGGAAAGCGCCAAACAAATTTCGGGTAAATCTCGAGTAAGCTGTCGAATTTTGGAGGCAATGCCTACGGTCGACACGGTGACACGCCAGTGCGCTAAATTCCATCTCTTGCGATCCACTAAAGCTCGACAGGCCGTTACAACGTTGGTATAGTTGTCGAGAGGTTCGCCCATGCCCATGAAAACAATATTCCGAACGACTTCGAGGTCACTAGCGAGTCCCTGCTTCTTTCGGTTGATCTTCCTCTGGGACGTCCCTTTTTCCAATTCCTCCTGAGTCTGTGCCATTCGTTCCAATGCTTCGTGCGCCAGAATACGTTCGGCATGAACGACTTGCTCCAAGATTTCCGCATAGTGTAAGGATCCCGTCAATCCCATCATGCCCGTCGCACAAAAGTTGCACCCCATGGCACACCCTACCTGACTGCTAACACAAAGGGAAGCTCTTCCTGCTTTTCGAAGTTGACCAGTCGTCCGATCAGTTTTGGGTCCGTACCGCATCAATACAGATTCTACCAGTTGACCATCGTGTAATTGCACTGCTAATTTGGTCGTGGATTGATCGGCACTCGTCTTGACCTTCGCAACCTTGGACGAGACCGTGACAAAGCCATTATTGGGATCCTTCAAGAAATCCAACAACTTTTTGGGCAAACTCACGCGATTCTTATTTTTGCGGGTCGACACAGGATTCTTCAATGGAATTCTGTGAGCTGGACGATCGTCTTGGGGATTGGCGGCGGCGGCTGCCTCTGCAGGAGTATTACTACTACCCTGTCCACCGTTACTGTTGCCATTTTTCTTGGCATTCAATTGTTTGGCATCCAAATCATTTTTATAGTACCGTTCCACAAAGTCGCTCAGTTCGGGATAATGTTCTCGATGCAAGGCTTGATAAAAGCCGTCCAAATGAGATTTGGAAACGGTAATATCAGCAGCATCCAGAGCCTTCAAAAGAGCATCTCGATTTAAAATGGATTGAAGCTTCGGTTGAGGACGACCTCGTCCTCGTTTGGGTTTGGGATTCACGGTGCCCGCTGCACTAGTAGTAGTAGTCATACTGTCAGTGAAAGATAAAGTAAGATAGAATATTCTGCAATCCTTTCAACTTTCAGCTTTCAACAACCTTTTTTGAATTTTGTTTTTACAAAAACCGAAATTGTCGGCCCTTGATACGTTCCTTGAGGATACTACGCCTGAGGCCTGAGTACTTTCACTCCAGACCTGGGTGGCTGCAGGGGTGTTTGTGAGGTGGGCTGTTTCTGTAGTGTTATCTCTCGATAGTGTGTAGCAACAGATTATTATGAAGAAGTAGTGGTTGTCTACTAGCTAGTAGTACTAGTACTACTACTAGCTAGTAGCTACGGCTAGTCATGAGTCATGAGTCATGATGATTGGACAATTCATGCGTCCTGGGTATGGGTCCAACTCTGAGGAGTTTCATTCTTCCATGGGGCTCATAACCTTTCTGAAAGCCTTATCTTTAACGAAAGATAATGAATGGTTCTAGCCTCGTAGTACGAGAGAGAAGGGGCAGGAGAACAGATCATCAATCTTTCTGCCAAAGATCGACGTTGGCCTTGGACTTCTGGACAAGAGAACAGCGGGTTAACCAGTACTCTCTGTAGAACATTATTTTTTGGTCTCTTCCAAAACCACACAAAACGTATCCTTAATTTCTGTATTAAAATAGAAATCATGAGATTCTCAACCACCCTTGCCACTCTTTTTTTGGCTTCGGCTTCGGCCTTTGCCCCTTCGGCCTATGTTGTTACCAAGAGTACACAAATTGCCACTTCTTCCGCTCTCAATTCGTAAGTTTATTCAACACGGGAAAAAAAGAGAGAGAGAGAGAAAGTGTCGTTGACAGGCCAAAATATGCCACGTATCGAAAGACAACAAGGCATTTGCCCGGCAACAGCAGCAGCTAGAACGAGACCCTACCAGAAGAAAGAAAAGAAAAAGAGGACAAAGATGAAATTATAAGCTCCCTCTTCTCAAGACTTTTGGTCAATGTTGAATAGCTTGCATCCGGAATCAATTATTGCACGACAGAGTCCTCTTTTTCTTTTTCCTTCTTCTTGGCGGATTGATTGATGTTCACGAGAAAAAAAATGAAATTCCTTTCAAAGTTTTCTTGTGTATATTCGTATTGCTCGCTTCTTCCTTTCTTTTGAGAGGTTGCTGCTGCAGCTGTTGTGTGGTGTTGTTCTTGGGTGTATGGGCAGCGACTACAACAAGAATTCTGAAACACATTTTGAATTTTTATTTGTGATACTCACATTCGTCATTCCACACTTACTATTCGTTCCTTCTCTACTTTATCAACAGCTTCACCTCCAAAGTTTTTGAAACACAAGAAGTCAGTTTCGCCGACACTAAGGAAACCATTGTCAAGGGAGGAAGAGATTTGTTTCCCCTCCTTCCCAAAGCTTTCGAGGGAATTGAGCGCATTGGAGTGATTGGGTGGGGATCCCAGGCTCCTGCTCAGGCACAAAATTTGAAGGATTCTCTCAAGGAAGCTGGTGCCGATATCAAGGTCACTATTGGACTTCGCGATGGATCTTCTTCTTGGGACCAGGCCAAAGAAGTCGGTTTTTCCGAAGACGACGAAACTTTGGGAGAAATGTTTGATGTCATTGGCAAGTCTGATCTTGTCATTCTCCTTATCTCTGATGCTGCCCAAGCCAAGCTTTACAAGGAAATCTTTGCCGCCATGAAGAAGGGGGCCACTCTTGGTCTTAGCCACGGATTCCTTTTGGGATACTTGGATTCCATCGGAGAAAAATTCCCAGAGGACATTGATGTTATCGCCGTATGCCCCAAGGGTATGGGTCCTTCTGTTCGTCGTTTGTACGAACAAGGAAAGGAAGTGAACGGAGCCGGAATTAACGCATCTTTCGGTGTCCACCAAGATGTCAGTGGAAAGGCCACCGAATTGGCTCTTGGATGGGGTGTTGCCCTTGGATCTCCCTTCATGTTTGAGACCACTCTTCGCTCCGAATATACATCTGATATCTACGGAGAGCGTGGAATCCTTTTGGGAGCCGTTCACGGAATCGTCGAATCCCTTTACCGTCGTTACCAGCGCCAGGGAATGAGCCCCGAGCAAGCCTTTCTCGAATCCAGTGAATCCATCACTGGAAACATCGTCAAGATTATCTCCACCCAGGGAATCAAGGCTGTCTACGACAAATTGAATGACGAGGACAAGGCTATCTTCCAGACCGCCTACTCGGCATCGTACAAGCCCGCTAAGGAAATTTTGCAAGAAATTTACGATGAAGTTTCCTCTGGAAACGAGATCCGAACTGTCATCATGCACGGTGCTCGTATTGACAAGTACCCCGTTGGAAAGATTGACGGAACTGACACATGGAAGGTTGGCGAAAAGGTTCGCGCCGAACGAGACGAAGACAACATTCCTCTCAACCCCTTCACAGCCGGTGTTTATGTTGCCACTATGATGGCTCAGATTGATGTTCTCCTAGAGCAGGGACATCCTTACTCCGAGGTTGTCAACGAATCCGTCATCGAAGCCGTTGACTCTCTGTGCCCTTATATGCACTACAAGGGCATTGCCTTCATGGTCGATAATTGCTCCTTCACAGCCAAGACTGGATCTCGTAAGTGGGCCCCACGATTTGACTACCTCTTGGATCAATTGGCATACACAGCTGTCGACAATGGCGCCCCTGTAAACCAAGAATTGATCAAGGAATTTGAAAACCATAAGGTGCACCAAGCCGTAGAGGAATGCTGCAAGCTGCGACCTTCCGTTGATATCAGTCTGTTTGCTGAGACAAGTACCAAGGAAATTGTCATTCAGTAATTACATAAACCTTTTTTGCCGGCAGGCATGAATGAAAGTGTAAAAGTTCAAGGTGATAAAATACTACGACTATTAGTCAATACATGCTTCATGGATGCACCAACAGCTCTGATAAAAGTGCTTTTTCTTGCTTTGTCAACGACGTTTTATTTTTTTATCTGCTGATGATGATGGGAAGCCCCTATTTTCGAGAGGCACCCTCAGTTTCGACCTTAATGTTATTAGGGTTAACGCCATGTGAAATTAGACGAGGAAACAGCTCAGCTCCTTCTCTACTTTTCACGCTCTGCCAACGCAAAACCGAGGCGAGGAGCTAATTTTGTCGTCTTTGAAAATCGAAAGAAAGTCTTATTGGAATAAGAATTGTCTCTGGTACAAATAATGTCGATACTCATGTAGATATGTTCATTGTTCAATATCAAAAAATCGCGTCAGCCGATCATTGTTTTTCGAACAATTTCATTGTGCTTTACCGATATATTGCGGAAAAGCATCAGGCCATCAGCTACACATATGCCGTGAGTCGCGCTAGAAGAAAAAAAAAACCGAACGGAGCGGTGCGTTCAAAGTTTGTTTGAAACCGTGCATTCAAGATTTTCTTGAAGCCGTTCTAGCATCATGATTCGTATCGATCAATGAACAAAGCGGAAAAAACTGCAGGCAGTTAAAATATGAATTAGCAGACACAAATATTTTCATATGTTTCAAGCAGGAGGGCTGTACTCTTTTGAGAGCTTTACTCATGCTTCATTGTAGTAGAAGAAGCAATCGCCAAGGGCCGTCATCTCTTTTTTGTCAGAAATATTAGCAACTCTTTATTTGGCCAAAGCAAATTTCATTGTACCAACACTAATGACCTGCTTTCCATCAACATAGGCAGCACCCTCAGCCTGTGCGATTCCAAATTTTTTGTTCCATTTCTTAATCTTAACTTCCATAACCAGAGTGTCGCCGGGAACAACAGGTTGCTTCCACTTGACATCATCGACTCCAGCGAAAAAGAAGAGAGCACCAGGTTCGGCTCCTTCCATTTGCAGACAAACAATACCAGCAAGCTGGGCCAGTGCCTCCACCTGCAAGACACCAGGCATGACTTTTCGGTCAGGGAAATGCCCCTGAAAGAACTCTTCATTCTTGGTCACACACTTGACAGCCACAGCTGATTCTCCAGCCTCATATTCAATAACCTTGTCAACCAGAGCAAATGGGTATCTGTGGGGAAGGATTTTATCAATTTCCTCTGAAGTGAAAATAGTCTCGAGCTCGCTGGTAAGTCCCGAGATATCTTGAGCTCCGGAGAGACTGGTGGATGTTCGTGCCAAACTGCCGCCAGTGGCAGGGGTCGTGAATGCGGTGGTAGTTACCAGCGAGGCGGCTACTAGAAAGATTGATCGAAGCCTCATGTTACTAATACAAATTTTTATTTTCGTTGGTACGTTGTGACTTGTGACAACTTAATACAAAGAATAATAATAATAATAATGTTTGAGCTGCATCGTTGGAATTTCAGGACTTGCTGCTGTAGTCGGCATTTTTCCATTTTTTTTTGGCTGCCATCAACGACGACACCACTTACTTACTTCGTTCATGGACGACGACCATCGGATAGTAAGGTACGTCAGCTGTGTTCTAAAGTCAAGATCCAAAAATCTGGCGGTTAGAAAGATACCTTTTTGGGAGTCCAGTCACGAGAATTACTTAACAGCATTAGACAAACCACCCTGGCAGTAAACTCAAAATGGTGACGTATACTACAACGAAATATCAATTACAAACACAAGGACGCACGAAGGTGGGGAGGCCAACAGGCCAACCCCATCCATCACAGCCTTTAGACGTCGACAATGATTTGATGTGTGGCATTATCTATCGCACAGAGCAAGAACAATCATTGGCTGAGTTGTAGTGCATTCATTCAATTATATTATTTTTGTTCTCTTAAAAATAACAGCAACGCAAAAATCCCTAAAATTTGCACCCCACAGGTATCCTGTCACTCGAGAATACTCAACCGTAAAATATTTAAAAAAAAATCAAGAATATGAAGTACACAATAACAGCGACCATCCTCGCTCTTCTCGCTGCCCAAGAAGTTGCCACAGCTTTTACACTGAACAAGAATGTCGGTGCTGCTCGGACAGTGGCCCCCCAAGCTCTCACACAGCTCCAGGCCGAGATCACCATGCCTGCCTTGTCTTCTACCATGAAGGAGGGCAAAGTTGTCAGTTGGCTCAAAGAAGAGGGAGATGCAATCGAGGCCGGAGAAGCTATCATGGTTGTAGAATCCGACAAGGCCGATATGGACGTCGAAGCCTTCGAAGATGGAGTGTTGGCCAAGATTATCGTTGGAGAAGGAGAGATGGCTCCTGTAGGACAAGCTGTCGCTTTGATTGCCGAAGATGCCAGTCAAATCGCTGCTGTTGTCTCGGCTTTTGAGGGAGGAGCTCCTGCTGCTGCTGCCGCCGCTAAGGCACCAGCTGCCGAAGCCGCTCCTGCCAGTAGTGGAGGTGAGTCAATTCGTGTAGCGTATACAGAGATTTTCATGCCGGCCCTTTCCTCAACCATGAGCGAAGGAAAAGTCGTGGAATGGCTCAAGAAACCCGGCGAATTCGTCCAAGCTGGCGAAGCACTCATGGTCGTGGAAAGCGACAAAGCTGACATGGACGTGGAAGCTTTTGAGGATGGTTATCTTGCTGCCATTATTAGAGAGGAAGGGGAAATGGCTGATGTTGGGGCACCAGTTGGAATTCTCGTGGAAAATGAGGCTGATGTTGCTGCCTATATATCGTCTGCTGCTGCTGCCCCTGAAGGTGCCACCACACCAACTGCGTCCACTCAAACATCTGCTCCCGCCCCTTCTACTACAGGAGCTACTGCGCCCGACTGCGAATTTAGTCAAATTGATATGCCGGCTCTTTCGTCGACAATGAAGGAAGGAAAGGTCGTTTCTTGGTTGAAAAGTGAGGGAGACGCCATTTCTGCCGGAGAAGCTATCATGGTTGTTGAATCCGATAAGGCTGATATGGATGTTGAAGCTTTCGAGGATGGGTTCCTTGCTGCTATCATTACACAAGAAGGTGAAACTGGAGCAGTTGGTGCCCCTGTAGCCCTCATTGCTGCGGAGGAGAGTGATATTCCTGCTCTTCAGGCATATGCCGCTTCCCTGTCAGGAGCTCCCGCCCCAGCTGCACCTGCCGCTCCTGCTGCCCAAGCCGCCGTCGCCGCACCTGCTGCACCCAAACCGGCTGCCGCAGTTGCCACTGGAGACCGGATCACTGCCTCTCCCTTGGCCAAGAAGCGAGCTGAAGAGATTGGAGTCGATCTAAGCTCGGTAGCCGGAACTGGACCTAACGGACGTATTACTGTTTCTGACGTCGAAAACGCCGCTGCTGGAGGAGGCTCCGCCCCCAAGAAGGCTGCTGCTCCCGCCAAGGCTGCGTGGAGTCCTGCTCCTGGAGTCATTGCTGCCACACCCACTGCTCGTGCTCTCGCCAAGAAAGCTAAGATCGACATTGCCTCCATTACCGGAACTGGTGTCCTTGGACGTGTCACTGCTGATGATGTAAAAATGGCCACTGGAGAAATGAAGGCCACACGAAAAAAGGCTGCTCCCGGTGAAGAAGTTGTAGACTTGCCGGCGGGATTTGTTGCCTTTACCGGTATGCAAAAGGCGGTCAGTAACAATATGGAGGCCACTCTTTCCGTTCCCGTCTTTCGCACTAGTCGAGAAATTGTCATGGATGGATTCGACGCTCTTTACCAGGTATGCATTTTTTAAAAGTGACGTTTGTTGATTGTTTGTGTATCGTTCGATTCTACTGACACGTTTATGTTTTACTTTTTTGCAACAGAAATTGAAGCCCAATGGTGTCACTGTTTCTGCTCTTCTGGCCAAGGCTGTAGCCCTCGCCGTTGAAAAGCACCCCATCATCAATAGCTCCTACTCTTCCCAAAATGGGGGAGGTATCAACTACAATCCGGACATCAACATTGCCATGGCCGTTTCCATTGATGGAGGTTTAATCACCCCCACTTTGAAGTATGCGAACGAGCGTAGCGTCGTTGAACTGGGAGAAAACTGGAAAGAACTTGTGGACAAGGCCCGCACTGGAGGGCTCAAACCCGATGAATACCAATCTGGAACTTTCACAATCTCCAACATGGGAATGTTCGGAGTTACGGAGTTCGGAGCCATCCTTCCACCAGGCCAAGGAGGAATTCTTGCCATTGGTGCCACACAGGAACACATTGTTCCAGACAACCAAGCTGTTTTGGGAATGAAAAAGATCAAGAAGATGACAGTGACTCTTACCGCTGACCATCGCCAAATCTACGGTGCCGACTCTGCTCTCTTCCTCAAGACTCTTGCGGACATCATGGAGAACAAGCTTGACCTCCTCACGAAATAATTAGGTGCTTGTAGCAGACTAGCAATGTATCAAACTAAATAGAGACAATTTATGAAAACATTTGCTTCTATTTAAAGCAAAACATTTCACATTACGTTCAATTTGCGGGCCTCAGCATGGAGATGGGAGTCTGCCTTCACGCCGTTTTGTCTCATCAGGGAGACAATTTCTTTGGCCCTCGCTGTCTTTTCCAGGACTGGAATGTCAGCTTCTCTCAGCACTTGTAGCATTGCTGTATATGTTACAACGTCTGGTTTCAGAGTGCCGTCGCCTTGAGCTGAAAGAACATTCATTTCATCAAGAAGTGCTCGTGCCTTGTCGACTGCTGCGATATTTTGGGATCTCCCTATTGCTCGCAAGGCGTCTGTATAGATTTTCGTATTGGGTTTGTAGTTCTTGTCGCCTGTTGCAGCGTAGATATCTTTAAGTTTCTGCAAGTACATTTCGGCTCGTGCAACCGCTTCGGGATCAGGGCTATTGGCCAGGCAGGCCATAACGATTCCATACGTTCGTATGTTTGGAGCGACTGAGGGATCTTCCTGACCTAATACTTCCAGCTCCACGAGTAACTCTTCGGCTTGACTAGCCGCAGTTGGGTCTTTGGAGCGTGATAGAGCCAACAATAGGTAATTGTACATAATATTATTACTCGGACAACCCGCATCCTGAATAATTTGCTTCACTTTCGTCACGTTACCAGTCTTGGCGAAGGCATTGGCAAGTGCTCCATACACAGTGGCATCGGGATCACGCGTCACGATTCCTTTCTCGCGAAGATCCATAAGCTCTTGAAATGCCTTTTGACTCTGCTTGGCCGCCAGCTTCTTGTTGGGTAGGTACAAATCATAAGCATGGATTCGGGCCTTGTAGGCTAGAATAATATCTAGGCTGGTGACATACTTGGACTCAAAATACTTTCGATATTCCTCAAATATTCCCTCGAACTTATCCACTGTGCGCGAGTGAGGCTTTCCCCCCGTTCGTCGCGACAGGGCTCGTAGCAGTGGCAAGTAACCAAACGATGGTGGTACAACCTTGTCGACGTGATTCGATGACAGTGGTTGATCGGATGTTTTAGGATACATTCGTTTCACGAATCGTTGGAGCTTTTCAATGCGTTCGGCAGCTTTGGGGTGGTACGAATTGGCCCAATTATCTAGCAGTAGTTCAAAGAATTTGAATGGTGGTTTACCGTCGGGCCACTGTTGTTGGTCACGAAAGCCTTGCATCCGGAGCAAGACCGACTCGGCACGTTCGCCTGCATCTCGTTCGTAACTTTCGGCCCACAACGTTACTATATGTTGAATGAGACTATCGGGTGGAGCCATGGAGGAGTCTTTCGCAGCCTCAGCCACATCCAGCCATGTGTGTAGTATCGCATCGGCCTTGTAAATTCGATCCTGATTCTCTTTTCCTGGTTGTTGCTGAAAGTATGACATGATCACAGCCAAGAAATTTGATCGATCAGGCAGAAAGTCAGAGTTGTTGGACTGGTCGTATAACCTTATCATGTCGGATAAAACACGATCGGCTGCTTGAGGATTACGATTATTTACGTGGATTTGGACGGTGACTTCGAAGCAGCGTCGACAGGACTCGACTGAGATGGAAGCAGTATCGTTGCTGTCGTCGACGTGTTGCTGCTGCTGTTCTTGTTGTTGGAGGTACATGTTAAGTATCTCGTACAATAACTTGTCGGCATGTCGAGAAGCGGCATGTATTTGATGTTTCGATGCTTGCTCCCACATTTGGAGCGCCAAGACGAAGGCTTGCTCTGGCGAGTTGGTTTGTTGGCTCTTATTTCGAAACTCCCGCATCTTCTCTTGTAGATTTCCCCGAGGGAGATTTTGAGCCGTCCAATCTCTTTCCAAGCTGTTCAAAATTTCTTCCACCAAAGCAGAGTTGTCTATCTTTGCTGCTGGATGTGATTGTCCTATTTTCTCTTTGCAGATTTTTTCGGTAATCCTTTGCACTTCAGAAGCTAAACTCGGACCCGATCCACTGTCATCTTCTACAAGGTGATCTTCTTGTCCCCCACCATCTTCTTCTACTTTTTCTTTGTCGTCTTGTGCAGCCCTATCATTACTTCCATGATTTTTATCAAAAATAGCCAACAAGCTTGGGTCCAGTGGATAACTCTGTTCAACAATGGTCCTGGCTGTTTGGGTAGAATGTACCACTTCCATGCGCTGTTGTAATTCCTTTCGTTCACGACATAGACGTTGCCACAGCATCCGACCTTCTTCCTGACAATTGGGATGAGAGTGAGAGTGAGACGCCCAATAGGCGAGAGCTCGGCGTCCATCTCTCCACGAGTACGTCGAAAACGAACCAGGAGCTAGCTTCAACAGACGATGTATCGTGGCCATCATCGTTTCGTGAGAGGGGTTATGATCCGAGTGTTGTTGTTGATGATTATGGTTCTGAGAAACCGTGGTAGAAGACGACGTAGAGGTGGATACAGTACGTCGGTTCCTTCCAATACGAGTCTCCTGGTAGTCTATAATAGCAGTGGTGAACGGAGGCGAAGCAGTCATGGCAGCCGCAAGACTGCAACATCGGTGTCTCTGCACCGTCTGCCACGGCCTTAACCTTTGAACACAGAGCTTACTACTGGTAGATCTGATCATGTCGTTGTGTTGGAAAGTCTAGTAGTAAGGACGTGTACGTTTGTGACAAAAAAGAGAAAGAAAGAATGAAGGAATGTTGCATAATAGATAATAGTATCATGTTGTTGTTGTTGTTCTTGTGTTCGCATGCTTGCTTCTGTTGCACCTGTTTCGGTCGCTCAGTCATTCCTTGTGGAACAACAAATCCTCAACCGGGTGTCATTAGTGATGAAAAGTTTATCCGCATCAATTTTGTAGGACTTCACAAAAAAAGAACCCCCCACATCACAACATCATCAGTCATCAGCTCATAATCTTCAGATCTCTTTTATACGATCAGCAGCAATTCAAAAGAGAACACACGAAGAGCATCACTACCACGGCATACAACCAGCAACATAACATTGTCAAATTAACATTAAAAAAAAAAAGAACCACCATGTCGGCTGCTGTATCTTGTAGCACCATGAGTACGGGCACCATGTCCCCGGAAGAAAAGGAACGCCGAGAAAAAAGAAAGCTATCCTATCATCTGCTAGGGACCAAGAATCAATTACCAAAAGATTTAGATGATCAGGATCCCTTGTTTCGATACCTGACAACATTGACGCTACCGACACCAAACCAGACGCGCGTCCTAACCGCGAAGCGCGTTTTTTTAAATGCCCTGGCCCATGCCGACGGTGATGGGACCAACGATAACGTCCAAAATGTACTGGACGAACTCACGCGCTGCTATGAACCGGATGCCTTTGATGCACGAGCCAAACCAAGCCGCACAGCCATGATGTCATCGCCACAATTAGAAGGCATGTGGATTTCGTTGATCAAACCGAAATTTCGAGATGATTTGGGAATGAATGCCAAGGGCGAATACCTTTACACCCTGGGACGGCTATCTTTCGGTATGATGTTTTCGTATTTTGATGCTTAAATATATTCTCCTTTTTTGTGTGTGTCTGAACTTTCCGCTCAAAATCTCTATCAAAACTTAAAACAATGCCATCTAGGTATGTGTAACCCAGGAGATCTAGTTTGCAGCCTTCAGGGAACCTTTAATCCCGTCCAACTGGCCCGCTCGAGAGACCGAAAAGCAGCATTGAAGCGTGCCCCCAAAAGTCTCGTGGAAGCGATTCAGGATCAGAACACTGCACTGAGAACATACAAGTAAGCTGTTTGTCATTTCGTGTGTGGATATCATTTCTTTCAAAGCTTCTCTCTAACTTGGAGAGTTCATAAATATCTTGCAACCAATTTTAATTTTTGATAGCGTGGTCACGGCATTTACCATCGAGCCTCGTGAAAACAACAAGGATCCAGCGTCGCCCAATGCAAATGTCGATCATCCCATTGAAGGCTTAATGACAACTTGTGGCTTCGTTGTTCCTCAGCCAGATAATCCCAATCGACTTTCCATTTTCTTCACGTCAGGTTCTCTGGAGGTGTCAAATGACTTGAATGGATGGAAGCAAGTATTCACAGAGCAAGCAAGGACACCGCCACCCCCTAGTAAAGAACCTATGAAGCGCAATCGTTCTCTCACGAATCTGTTTTCAATGATCAAGGATCACAAAAAGAAACAGGATAAAACTAACCCAGCCGCCGATCTTGTTCCGTGTCCGATGGAACCCGATGGAAAAATGTCGTATCAGTTAGACAAGCCAATGGAGGGACAAATTGTAGACATTCTGTATTTGGATGATACCTTGCGGATTCTCCGCGGAAGTCGAGGTGATTTGCACGTGGAAGCGCGGGTGCCGAAAGATGACTGTATGTAGTTGGATTCAGGGATCAAAATACAAATACAGCTGCTGCGTGTTTGTATAATGCCCGCTTGGAGGAATGGGTGGTTTCAACAAACTTTTATTAGCTACTTGAGTACTTCTCCAAACCAAACGAACTATTGCTCTGTAATACATGTATACACGCACCAAAATTAGAATGTACTCCTATGTGAATTTATGCTATCAAAACATGATCGACTCTCTACAATACACGTTTTCAGTTCTTGGCGTCCAGTAGCTGTCTTGGCTTGGAATAGATCCTACTACCACTGGTACTGTCTGTACTACTAGACGCACAGAGTAACGTGGGGTTGATGAATCCAGCGTTCATCACATCAGATGGCTTTCTTGTTCGTCTCGAAAGTAACAATCACGTGCAAGTACAAAATTGAAATAATTGAACCTCTTCTTTCTTAGACCGAAGCACAAAATACCATGTCTAGAGCATGGTACAAACCGAACGCTATTCCAAAACTTATCGGTACTCTCGAAGGAAAACGATGCAATGTCCAAGTTTGGAATACGACGTGCTGTGTCACCAAGGCTGGCAAAGACACCGAGATGAAGTGCACAACCCTGATCAATCCTGCAAATCCACAGCTATCCGGTGTCTCGAAATTTCCCTACTTTCCCAAGGGGGGCCCAGTTCCCAAAACTCCACCTACCAAAGATTCTCACCACATCATGGGTTACGTGGTACGTACGTTGCAGGTCTTTCGGTCTCGTTCTATTAAGTTACTGGTCACTCACTCACCAATCAACATCTTCCTGCACTTTTTTTTTCGGTGGCAGACACAATGGGGCGGGATGGAGGTCGGCGAGGGGATGTTTTTTGCTGCTAATGTTGTAGACGGTATAGTGCACCAGCTTGGTGGATGGCAACTGGAACGGGAATGTCAGCGGCTCCCCGTCATGGATGACAAGGAGGAGGAACAAGAACGCTGCCCTGTTGGGCAGGCGGTAAGCACAGGTCCGGGAGGTCCGAAGTTGGCAGCTCATTTTGATCAAGTGGTACACGCTGTGCCACCCTTTTACAATCACCATCCTGATCCAGAGCACTACTTGTTAGAAGCCTACCGGAATGCATTGTTAGTATCATTTGAAAATAATCAACTGACATCCAGGGTTGCCTGCCCTTTGATGGGAGCTGGATGCAGAGGTTTTCCTATCAATGTTGCCATACGGATAGCCGGAGAATTTAGTCAAGGCTGGCTGGATCAACAAAGTAGAAACAAGGAAAGTGATAATGATGGACAATCGAAGACGTTGACTTTTGCCATTCCAGACATTGAAATTGCTGAACAGCTATTGGTAGCCATGGAAGGAAAGTCACCCCAACAATGATTCTAAGACGATTCGTGAGTTGAACTAAAGTATTTTGAAAGAACACAGTGTCATGAATTCTATACAGAAAGGAGACATCCTCGCAGTATTTTTCAAAAGAGCAATTGATATCGATAGATCGCAAGGTCAGTTGTCAAAGACAGCCTCAATAGGTTGTCCATCGAAGCAATTCTTCAGGGCAGTACTGTATTTGTTTGAGTGCACTCATCAAGAGCTAGCTAGCCAGTGCAGGTCGCTAGCTAGAAAGCCTTTTTAAATCATTGGATTCTACTCGTACAACAGAAACCTGAACAAAAGTGAAGCAACAATCCTCGAGAGTAAAATAGTGTCCGGGTGGCTGAATATGAGCGTTTGCGTTCACTTCCACCTGGCAATTCATCATATCCATGAAAAAACATCAAGAATCACAACGAACAAGCAACAAACAACACACTACACAAAAAAAGCACAGCAAAGCAACATTCTGCCTTGCCACAACTTGTCGTACAGCTGTTTAGCCAGCATCAAACGACTTCGCAGCGACTAGGCACCATCTGCTTAACAATGACGAAGCCATCTACGAAAGATCACATGCAGGGTTTCCTGCAGCTAGGATCCATCGCTCTCGCCCTACTTTGCACATCAGGATTGGCCACAGCCACCAGACACCAAAACAGAAGATATTATTATAGCAGCAGCATATCGAGACCGACTAGGACATGGGGCATACAATCTAATGCTAAACTTACCAGTACTTCCGAAGAAAGAGACATTTTAGATTTTTACTTGATGAATGTTCGAGGTGGCAGCGATTATCCTGGCGGCAACCCAGGCGGTTACGATGACGATGACAGATATGGTAGCAGCCAAGGGAATTACGACAGATATAATCTGGGCGCGGATAGATGGGGAGGACACGATCGATACAAAGATGATCGAGGGAGCAGTCGAGATAATTATGATGAATACGCTCATGACCCCTACGACGATAGAGGAAGTGTCCCATCGGTACGTAAAAGTATGACTGATGCTTTGCTACACATAGAAACGAGAGAAAATGCCATCTCATGCCTTTCATTATTATGTCAATTATTTACGTGTTGTTAGCGATCCAGAAATGCAGAAAGCAGTCCTTTATCAGGTATTCAGAGCAAACTAAAAAATGGAGATCGTCGCATTGGAGTGCCCCTGATGAGTCTTGGTGTTGTCTTTATAATGCTCGGAATTAGTCTATTTTTCAACAAAGCGCTTATGCGACTTGGTAATCTCATGCTGATTGCTGGAGTACCCGTATCTATTGGCCCGACGCGGACGATGGGATACTTTTTCCGACCCGAAAAGTCTCGAGCAACCGGATGCTTAGCTGCTGGAATATTCCTAGTCTTTGTCGGTTGGCCAATCTCTGGTATGGCTTTGGAAGCCTTTGGGATTTTGAATTTGTTTGGAAACATGTTTCCCGTGTTTTGGGCTATTTTTAAGAACATGCCGTTCGTTTCCACCATCTCGAAGAACCCGGGCTCAGGCACGCGACGGCCGTCCTCATACGAGAAACAAGACAGATACTCCCCAGACCGAGATCCATACTATGAGGACCGGAGAGGTTATGATGACTACGAAAGAAATGATGATGGCGGAACAAATCCATATTACTAGCTAGCTAATCCTTGCATAAAAAATGTGAATTCAAACGCCGCTACGGAAATCGAAAACGAGCTCACGCACGTATAACGGTGTCCCTGTTGATTTCGTTTGAAAGTTGAAAATGAGATCACAATCACCCGTCGACTCCCAGCTGCTTCGATCCAACAGTATTGATTCATCATTGCTTTTGTGCTTATAGTTCCATTCCATCAAATTGTGTGTACAGTTTGCGCGTGCCTTTCTTATGCAGGAGTTCCAATCATCTGCTCTCGAGTCAGCTGAATGAAAGCCAGAAGGAGCTAAGCATACTGTTTTCAGCAGTACACTGGATTTATCGTTGATTGTTATCTGCATAGTAAGCCCATGAAAAGTGACCGTTCTTAGCAACGTCAGAAAGATCCCTTTTGTCCTTCTTCTCCTTCTTCTTGCCGCTCTTATTGAAGGATCTGTCTTTTTTGTCGCCACGATCTTGCTGAGCACTGGCGGCAGCCATGGCCTCCCAGTTGAAGGAAGCATTTATAGAGTCACCAATAGCAGCTTCCCAGTTAAATATAGGAGCATCGACTGCATTTTTGTTGCCCTGTCTTTTGGGACCTTTTCCTCGTGATTCAGCCGTGTCAAAAGTTTTGTTTCTTGGCGGGGTTGTCCTGATGTTGTTGCGCTTTCCTTTGCTCTGCTGTTCCACCTTTTCCATTTCAGCCCAACTAAAGCCAGGCTCTAACTCTTGTTGACTATCGTTACTTTTGTCTCTATTAGATGATTTCGAGCTCTTTTGTGCTAGTGATTTGCCCATTCTCGTCTCGGAATCTCTCAAAGGCGAGTTGCTGCGGACACCAGCTGGTCGGAGTTCACTCTCATTCGTGAGCGATGGTACATCGTTCTGATCATCTCGGACACTCTTTTTAACCGTATCCGAGTTTCTTTTGGTTTTCTTGGCACCACTTGATCGCCTGCTTCTTCCAGATGGCATAGATTCACTATCTGGAGATGGTTCTGTTTGATTAGCGATGAGTGTTTCCGATTGATTCACCTCTGCCAAAGACGATTCATCAATCGGTTCAATTGTTGTTAATTCCTCATCCTTTGTCTCATCCGTAGCTTCGATTTCATCCACGCCTCCTACGTCGGTTGCGTTGGATGCATTTTCAGGAGTTGCCTCGTCAATGGTAGGTTCTGGTTGCACAGGCTTCGGCGGTGGTTCCTCACCTTTGTATTTGATAATCAACTTGAGATTGTTGATCAATTTAGCCTTGGCACCTCTCGACTGCAATTCTTTCAACATGAGAGCAATGCATCGAATAAGTCTTTTCTTGTGTCGAATTTCCATTTGCAAGCTCGCTTCCATATCATCAATTTGTGCTTGCAAGGCTCGTACGATGTTCGAAAACTCATCATCTACCTTTTGTAATTCTTGTTGTTCTTTTTCGAGTGCCGGAATTTCCACGTCCAATCTTGACACTGTGTGCTGCGTTTGAATTTCGTGCTCTTCTCGTCCTAATTTCTTGGCCTGCGTTCGTTCGATATTGATATCATGTTCAATCTCAATAGCCACTTGCTCTTCGTCCTTGATTTCCTGTTTGAGTGTTTTGGACATCCTTTGACATTCATCGAATTGTTCCTTGGGCATGTTCATTTCTGCTTCAATATCGTGCATAGCTTCTTCCCGCAATCGTTGTTTGTATTCTTCTACTTCAATCAATTCTTCTTTCCGTCGTCGTTCGATATCGACCAATTCTTCTTCCAACGGGATCCGTTCTTCGTTGTAGTATTTCCAATGTGATATACAGGCCCGAATAAATCGTTGCACAGACACAGCAGCCTTGGCAACCTTTTTCTTTACAATGGCAGTGTCCTGTAACCGTGCATCATCCCAGGCAAAGATACTGGCTTTCGACCTATTGACCTTTGAATTATTATTATTATTGGGATCAATTTTGGCGACAGCCGCGACTGCTTTCGGATCGAATGCTTTCAGATCGACACCCCATCGACGAGAACTCTCATCCATAATTGTGGCCTCCTTTTTTTGGTTTGTTTTGTTTTGTTTATATATTTGTTTTGTTGTATGTGTGGTCTTCTCCTCTTCAAAAACGAATCTCCGCAAAAACTACCCAGTAACTATCAAAAGTGTTGGTATGTACGAGTGGTAGGAGAAGAAAGAAAGGGAAGTGGCAATTGACTTATGAGAAAACTCATCTGATCTTGCAAAAGACACGGAGACAATCCAGAGTCATCATTACCAGAGTGGTATAAAGGTCTAGTAGTACCATTACTAGTAGCTAGTAGTTACTAGTAGCTAGAGTACTTATTTTGGAATACAAGTACGGTAGTGGACCTATTAGAGCCATGCTAGTACAGTAGTACTACTAGTACTACTAGTACTACTACTAGTAGCTAGCTACTAGTAGAGTAGTACCTACTCCCATCAGCACTACTACTAATAGTCTACAGTACTTACTAGTACATGGTAGCCTAGTAGTAGTCTCCTCTACTACTAGAGCTAGACGTGGTGTCTGTTTTTTCACCTTTTTTACTTCCTCAACACAGCTTAACCCGATCTCTACTGCTACGACCATGCATATTCTTGGAATAGTAGCCTTTCATCTCAACAACAACAAACATCGAACACAAAAAACCAACACACAAATATTGAGTACGTATAACAGCATTAGTAATCCTAGTACCTTCTTTCTGAGCAATTATTACTCTATAAGACACGAAGTTTAAAAATACAAGCTGTGGATCAAACAGGAAATGGGCTACAGTATGAAACACCTACCCAGACAAGAAGTGTAAGGTTGTACAGTAGCGAGAGATATTATGGAAGGGCCTGTAAACTGTAAACTAGCTTGTTGCGCGAAATGGTTGCAGGGGGAACCATTCACCACTACTACCAAAAAAACTACTGTACTTGTACATGCTGCTTTATAGTACAGTAGAAATAATGTCTTCCAAGTCAACAGCCAGATATTGTAGGAAATCGGGTCGTTACGAAAGTCCAAGATCTCTTCCGTTGCTCGTTGCGCTGCGAGAACAAGGACGATTTCACAACCGCCAACGACATGCTTGTTACGGATTTGGAAATCCTCAATCCTTTGTTCATGGTATCGCCCAACAACTTGCTCCACGTGCTATGGTCCAATCTCCTCGACTTATTGCACCACTGTCGACTGTTCATTATCATCATCATCATCATCATCGTCGACAACAACAACAACAACAACGTACGACTGCAGCCGTTCAATCCCTCCACGTCGATCGTACCGAGCAGCGATTTGTCTTGACGGGAGGATCCGATGCTATTGTCAATATTTACGATTTATCTAAATGGGGATCCGAGGAATACTTTACGGCACGTCAAAAGAATGACCACGATAAAAACAAGAGAATATCCTCCCTTGGTCCAACAAGAGCAGCAACAGTTACAGCGCAAGAATCCTTATTATTTACCGCTCACAACAACAACAAGAGTCACAGCAGCAAATCGACACACAAACCAATTGCTAGCTCGCAACGAGAGCCCCCTCGGGCATTGGCTTTATCGGACGACCAACTGCAAGCTGCCAGTTTACAAGTACCCAGTGGCCACGCTGCTCCCATTTCCAAAGTCCAGTGGTATCCGGTAGATACGGGAGCGTTTCTGTCCACTTCGATGGATGGGACCATGCTGATATGGGACACAAATACCCTTTCTCCCGTGGCCAAGTGCACTCCCTTCAATGATGACAATTCCAATGGAACTATCGGATCGTTTCACTTGTCGTCACGCCAGATCCATTCCGCCGTGGTAGCATCCTTGAACGATCCAGCCCTCAAGCTGGTAGACATTCGGAGTGGTGCCTCATCGCACACGTTGCTAGGACACGCACATCCTGGTATTTCCAGTGTCCAGTGGGCACCCCACAACGATGTCTTATTGGCGAGCGGTGGCTTGGATGGTACCATTCGTCTTTGGGATATTCGCAAGGCAGGAAGTCGAGCATGCATTGCTATTCTCAATCAAGACAACACGCATCCACCCGCCAAAGCCAGAGCCTACAAGGCCGATTATTCTCATTTGCCCAAACCTTCGGCTACTCTTTTATCCAGTGTTGACGATAAATTTGCAGCAGTAACAGCGGCTGTTTCTACCATCAATGGACGTCGCAGAGGAAGTCATTATAGGAGGTCAGTAGTCAACAATCAACAGGTGGCTCCCAATAATTATCGCCCGACGGAAAACTCGACAGTGCTTTCACACAATGGTTCCATTTCGGCTTTATCGTTTGGAGCTGAGAATGATGGACATTCTCTGGTCAGTGCGAGTCAGGATGGTAATCTTCACATTTGGGATCTTCGAGGCAATGGGCATTTGCAACCACTACGTTTCATGGCTCCCGGACGCCAACCGGCTATTCCGAGGCACAAGAAGCAAGTGCCTTTACTGCTGACGCCTTGGAGCCGATTTGGGTCGTACGCTGGCAGTGGGGCTGTTGGATCAGCTGGTGGTGGTGGTGGTGGTTGTTGTTGGGTGGGAAATGAATCCAGTCTCTTGGGGTACTCACTGGATAGGGGAGGTATGCCACAGCAAGTCTTGCAAGGACACTTACATACCATCACAGCTATGGATGTCATTGCATCAACAATGCAAATCCTGACGGCTGGAAAAGATGGAATGATTCTGACTTGGGGCAAACCAACTACAAGTAGCGGGCCTTCTGATCGCAAGCGCATCGCGGACAGTGACAATTGGTAGTCTACAAGAAAGAAGAATTATTTATAATAAAGCTTTCAACACAACGTCAGCGGTTTTACTCCTTCAACTGCTGCTTGACTTGATCCTCACAAAATACCTGTAAAGCGTAAAGATTCAGCAAAACAGCTTCGGCTGGCCATAATTTGGCGACGGGCACGCCTGCCCGAATACAGAGTGCAATCACATTATTCTGAAGAAGCTGTAAAGCCACAGCAAATTCATCGTCGTGCAAGACCTCAGCCGCCAAGGCATACTGTGTCGATTTGGAAGAGGAGGACGTCGACGATACAGATGCCGATCCTGCTGTAATGGCAGCTGAAGAATCTGCCATGATGGCTGCCATGGCATGACGCAACCTTTGTGTTACCAAAGCTGGATCCATCGAAGGTGGCACGATTGTAGTGCTAGCGGTTTGTTCAATTCGTAAGGAGCGCTCTTGGTTCGTGGTATTGTCATTGAGGTCGCTTTCTAAAAGAGCTAATAGCGCATCTGTTGATGTAGGATCAGATGGATCCTCGTCGTTGACTGGCTGCTGCTGCTGCTGTTGCATCGTAATGTGTTTTGGTAACACCGAGTGAATAATGTCTCCTTGCTGTTGCGAGGCGGGACTGGAGAAATGCAAGAGCACTGGATGTGGCAATAAAATTCCGAGACATCTTGCTACCGTATTGCTGATGGATGCCACCAATCGCAACGCCGATTGCAATTCTTGTGGTGGCAAGACACCGTACAATTCCGGACCGGCATTTGGCAGGGGCAAACCACCAATTTTTCCAATTCCTCTGGCTTGCTTTGGTCGTCCTTCCTTGGATCGAACACTGCTTCGACGTCGGCTGATAGGGTCTTCTGTATGATGTTTCGTAGTATCGTCTTTACTAATACTTGAGTCTACTAAATCTTCTTGTCGAACACTGAGGCGATGAAGTCTAAAGGCTTGTAGTGCCCACTGAAATCGCAGCATCCGGACTCGGTCCCGGGCCGCCTCAATAGCATGGGCCAAAGAACCTTCACAAACTGCTGCCTCCAGTCGCCGCAACTGTCGTCGTTGATATTCCGCTTGTGGATTTAGTGAGGCTTGTCGTTCTTCGTTCTCGACGGCATGGGCTGCCACTTCGACTGCCAACGCAGCACACTGCTGTTGCAATCGATTTTGACGTTCTCGTAACTGTTGCGATTGAAATTGCAATTCCGAAAAATGACAGTGACGACCACTCGTAGTAGTGGTAGTAGTGCTGTTAGTGGTAATATTATTATCTTCTGAATTCGATTCGCTATATTGAAGTTTTAGTTCTGCCAGACGTTTCGCACATTCTTCTCGAGCTAAATCTCGAGCCATCAAAGCTTCTTCGTGTCTCTTAACAGATGATCGCAAGGCACGTTTGCAACAGGCAGAACAGAGTACCGCATAGTCCCATGGCAAACGAGTATCATCAGCCGCAGCTACCTTTTCACAAACACAATGGCGGAGAACAGGAATGGTAGAAGTAGTAATAGCAGCAGCATTTGCGGATGTTGTCTTATTGGATGATTGGTTCATTGTTTTTTTGCAAGAAAATTTGATGTGGACGCCGCGAAAGTTAGGTGTTCTTGGCGTTGTTGGTGTCTGTCAAAGAATTCTGTCTTGCTTCAAAACTTGGAAGTATCTCCTAGCTAGTATGACAGAAAAGGCAAACTACTCGAGGTGATTATCAGTCCAATAATATAACAAGATGATCTATCGTGGACAATACTGCAGATTGTCAGCTCTTTCCAAGGTCTCAAAGTCTAACGTAGGGTGTCAACAAAACTGGAGTAGCCGATGGGGAAGAAGTTTCTTGATGGTCGATGTGTTATCGTTATTGTGTTCATTAGTAGTAGTAGACTACTAGTACTACTATTGTTAATTTTTGTACTGAAAATAATTGTAGACGCACACACTTTCCTTATGGACGTGAAAACAGTCTCCACGACAGCTTGCTCCGTTGCAGCCGACACAATGCAGGACAAAAAAGAATGCTCATAGCTACTACCAGGTAGTCGACTGATTGTAATCCCACGAGAAGTTTCTCGAGAAAAAGTGAATGACAAGGAACGGCGCCAATTGGCACTCCAGGTATTCCGATCTTCTGCATGATCGGTAGGCAGAGCGCTATGATGCCGGGCTGTAACCAGGAGGGAGCGCAAGCTTCGGCAGGGGTATTCCTAGCGGACTTTCCAAATCAAATCTCTCCTTTGTGCACAGTTTTGAGGCTAAGTTTTCGCGCGGTCTCCGTTGCTTTAATGTATGAAGCGTTTTTTGATCGGATGAAGAGCTGCTCCGTTTTCTTGTTCACCGTCGTTGGTTTCTGTATCCACTACCCACCAACTATCTGGATGGAAGCCAGCATATACAGTGACCAATGCCTCGTTGAGATAGGCTTGAAAAGTGGTCAGTGGTAAGTCTATTTGTAGGACGGAACGAACGTACAGTGTGAGAAAAGAAAAACGCACTTTCAACAAAGAAATAAACGGCAAATTTATCTAGACTTACCATTTGGCACATTGTGGAATGGATTTTCTGTTGACATGCGTGCGCTGGCTGGTGAGAGACGATGGTTGGAAATCAAATTAACTTAAAAAAGCAAACATTGCCTCATTTGCTTCAATCGGAAATAGCTAAACCGCAACTTACCTAGCTCCCTCGCTACAGAATGTATACCCTGAAAGCACATTACAGTCACAAAGTTCAAAATGAGTGCAAAGGGTAAAGCGTTCACAAAGGAATAATAGAGAATGGGAAAGATAAAGATGGCCACCAGTGTAAAGAAGGCTGTCATTTGAGCATGCGGAAACGGGAATGGATTGTAGGCAATTTTTCTTGCTTGATTGTATCCTGCCATGCCATCCGACAATACATGCGTGACACGGCTCAACAATGGTCCGGGGATGCTACCCGTACTTCCGTGCAGAGATTCTCGCGAGACAAATTCTTGCATATACATGGAGCACAACGCCACCTTGGCGTAGGGGCCGTGAGCCTTCTGCAGTTCCTCAATCTCCCTGTCGGAAACACCTCCAAGTACTTGAAAGGGGCGACCAGCATTGTACAACGTTCGGTGCTTGTCGTCTCGAGACAGGCCCAAAATAAAATTTACGGAGGAAATCACACTGTTTGAAGAATCCCACTCTTCCTTCACTTCCGCTGGTAGATCGTCAGGATTAACAGCAGGAATAGGCTGTCCGGGAAAATATTCTGCCAGTGGTGATTCGGCTCCTTCAATATCGTTACGGAGTGTCGACATAGCAACACCCGACAACAGACTTACCAAATGAACCAATTCCTGCAAAAACAGTGATGGACAGGGGATCTCGTGTTGTTCGACAGATTTTAAGACCGTCTTTTGAGATTGATCCCTATTCAATGGCAAAAAGGTTGATTCGGATGCACAAATCTCTTCGGAATTTTTCTCTTTGAGTGTGGACTTTTGGGAATTTCTCTTAATAACCATATTTCTCGTCGACTGCAAAAGCGGCGAGTTAAATTGTTCGTGAAAGTTGCGGGGAATAGGAATCCGTTGACTCGCTTTCTTGTAAACACCATATCCAGAAATATTCTTTGCTGGTCCACTCGATGATGCTGAACGATTCTTGTCGGAAGAAGTACCACCTTTTTTGGGGGGGATAGGCATTTTAGGGCTCTTTCGTCGCAAAAAGAATTTTTTCCACGACCGTTTGTATCTTGAGTCCTGCTGTTCTTTTTCCTCCAATTCTTCCATCAGTTGCTCCACTGTTTCGTCTTCCGTCATCTCGTTCACGCGCTCCCGCTCTCTGGTCACGTTGCGCAATTTGTTGTGATGCCCAAACGCCGGTGGCCGGTAACTGTCGTATTGACGAGACTGATAATGAAAAGCACTCATCAATGTTGCAACGTCCAACCACTTGCTGAGCATTTGATGTAGTGCTGTTGCACCTTCCCAGTACCTTTGGTAGGCAAAGTTTAATCGAAACGTCAAAAGAAAGCTAAAGAAAGCAATGTAGGCCCCAATAGTGTAGACATGATCGGTCAATCGAGAATCAACACTATTTTCAATGGGCGCTTCGGTTGTGTAAACTATGATAAGAAGTACCAGAGTCGACAGCAGTGCTGGTACCATGGCCTGCCAGAGAGCGGATCCATGAACATGAAAAATGAGACTAAAACCAAATAGGGAGTTTTTGTACGTAATCATGATGTTGTGTGTTCTTGTGTGGACAAGTTTTCCCCTCCTACTGATGTTGTTGTTAATAAGCTAATAGAGTAGCTACTAGTAGCTCGTCTCTCTCCAGAACATATGAATACTATTTTATGGCCTTGCTTCAAAGAAACTCGCAGGAAATATTCGACACTCAATTCCATTGTTAATACAGTAATTTACTGTATTATTTATTTTCCTTCGCAAGAAGTCGTGTCGCATTGAGCCCTTTTGCATCTTCACAGTAGGGTTAAGTGATTTCAAATGGTTTTGTAGGGTTAGTGCTTGCAACTCCGAACATCTTTTTTTTTTACGCGAGTACGTACCGGAGTACTAAGAGTAATTACCTGATCTAGCACTACTACTAGTGGTAGTCTACTCCTACTCCTACTAGGCAGTCTCTACTCTAGTACGTGGTAGATGCGGACTACTGCTACTGTAGTACAAGTACCTGGTACTGTAGTACTACTGGTCCAACACTCGGAAGTGACTTTTCAGCGAAAGAAAAAATTGGTTCCAGTCAAAACGTCTCCTCAATGGTAACCATTCGTGCTTGTGTCCTTTGCGGGGTTTTCCTGCAACCTTCACTTTTTGCCAAACAAATCAAAACGCTTTTTATGTGTGTCAAGCAAATCACGATGGCACCTTCTGGAATAAAAAAAGCGTGGAGGCTTTGGCGACACTGTTGCTGCCGGTACGGTATCTTTCCTCTCCTCGTGGTCCCGATCACAACAATGGGTTGTGCCATGACCTTGTACTCGTCGACGGGGTGCAAATTCGTTGAAATTGATATTGGCTTTGAACCATCGAATGAAGATTGGAATGCCACATCACCCTACCAATTTGGGGTCCTGTATTATCATGATGCTGCTTTTGGACACGATAATACATATCAAGAGAAATTTCACACTGGATGCGTCGAATTTTCGGATGCCTTTTACGATAACTTTGTCCAAGGAGATCAAACGTTCAAAATGACACAATCGATGACTATGATTTCATGTGGAGCCAGTGCTTTGGCCATGGTGCGTCATTGAGCTTAAATGGCATGTGTTGTTTCAGTAGGCTATCAATCCTTATAATGATCCTCTTTTCTTGTCATCTAACCTTCCGAGTTTCAACCCAGATTTCTACCTGGCTGTTTGTCATTACGCCTCTACCAGTGACATTTTTTTGGTCCATGATACTTTTGCCATCCACTTTGGTAGCGTTCATTTCGGAGGCATCCAAATTCCTCATCTTTGATACTGACCTCTGCCGCAATGCGATTTGGTTCCGTGACAGCAGCATACCAGTTCCCGAGGAAGCGAAATCTTGTTCCATGGGCGAGACTGGCTGGTTTTGTTGTGCAGCAGCTGTTTTGCACCTCTGGGCGTTGGTGTGTATGTGCCTACAAACACCACAACGACGAGTCCTGAGCCAAACTTTCGGAAGGGACGCTTCAAGTATTCAAAAACAATCCACCGAAAAGCATTACGGCGTCCAGGAGATCACCAGTGACGACAATGACGATCCTTCGGTAGACGGTGCCTTTGTCAACGTTGAAGAAGGAAAAGGCAAAGTTAAGCGCGATACCGAGAATCGTCATCTTGACATAATAACGATTGTGTCCACTCACGAGAATCGAAAATCTAACAGTAGCCGACAAAACAGAGTGAGCAGGAGTTCACGTACTGAAATATCAAGAGCAGCTACAACCAACCCACCACGCATCAACACCAAATTTTCAGCCAAGCGAAGCATCTTAGAGAACGCCGACTTATCGGAAGATCTCCCTGCCGCCAATTACACAAATATCCTGTCGCCGATTCAGGATGGATTCAACTTTGTCACTGACATGTCGGGTGCGTGTCTTTCGACCCAAAATTCATATCACGAGGATTTCGAAAGCAATGAAAGTCGTATTATGGTTTTTGAGGATGAGACAACATCAAAGTCAAGCGTCTCAAAATATCATCCAAAGGAAGACGATCCACACGAAGAGGACACAGCCGAAGTCATCAACATTCCTCCGATTACGCATGTTCCTTCGATCTTTATGTCCCCCGCCATGCATCATCATGAAGTATCTACTATCCAAGAATCCGAACACCCAAAACCACCTGAGGAACCACTCATCTTTTTGTCACCGGCAATGCAGCAACAGCGAGAACAAGAAAATCAACAAAAAGTGGACGTCTAATTTTTTTGTAGTACTCACACAAACGATCAGAAGCAAAACGGAAACTGACTTTCCATTCTTGACTCTCTCTCTCTGCATTACGTTGTGTTATGTAAAGGTCTATAGTATTGTGTATTGCAAGATATCTGACAATTCTGGCAACGTACTGTAACTAGTCTATTACTACTACTAGAGTAGCTACTCTAGCTAGAGTAGAGTAGCTACTAGTTTCGGAGTAAGTAGCTTACCTGGTATACTAATAATAGTAGACTACTACTCGAGCTACCGTACTACTCGACCGTAGAGATGACAATAGAACAAATAGACATTCAAACGTGCCTCAGTTTGAATGGCTCTTCTGGCGATCATGGATTTTATTTACATGTGGCTCAACCACTCTGGCTGAGAGTAAAATGTTTCACTGGACGTTGCCTTCACAAAATCTATGCCCGCTCATCGATCAAAACGCATGCATCGAACGAGTATCGGTTTTCCATTTTCCTTTGTCGAACAATTCGCCCTCACGACGGCATAAGTAAGTTTTTATACAGTCTCTACCACTAGCTAAAGTAATACCACGAGATATAATCTTGAACCATCGCTACTACAGTGATCTCGCGAAAGATTATCTCTAAAGTCCAAAATGAACCAATCCACAAGCAACCCTAAAAAGAAAACCGGGCAAACACCTTGCAAAGAAACCTGGAAGCTGTGGCGCCATTGCTGCTGTCGATACGGGTGGTACAGCATATTGGTCATGCCTATTATTACTTCGGGTTGTCTGTTGTCTCTCTATTCAAGTTTGGGTTGTAGCTTTGTCGATCTGGATGTTGGCTTTACTCCGTCGAATAGCGCCTACAATAAAAGCACGGCCAGTCTCGGTCTGTTTACCGTGTACACGGGCAATAAAAACGACGAGGAAAATCGATTTTACAACAACATTCTCGATGGCTGCGAATGGTATTCCGACAGTTTCGAGTCTAGCTTCATAGAGACTGATCGGACATGGAAAGTGGCGCGTATCATGGCATATATATCAGCAGCTGCCAGCATAACAGCAACGGTGAGTTTTGACTTGTGAATGTGTGTGAGAGGGGGGGGGGTTGTTGGGAAAGGGCTCTTAGTAGACGTCGTAACGTAGATTTCCTCATCCAAACAGCAATAGCCTTAACACCGCACTCAATTTTTCACAGATGACATCCTGGTTGTTTTTATTGACGCCACTGCCTGCATCCTTTTTTTGGCCAGGACTCTTACTTCCTGCTGTATTGGTAGCTTTTTTGGCCGAGGGTAGCAAATTTCTTATGTTCGACACGGCTGTCTGCCGTACCTCTACCTGGACACCTGAAGGAGTAAATTCCCTGGCACAAAAGGCAGAGTCGTGCAGTCTCGGGAGCACGGCAGTGTACACCATTATTTCGGGCTGCATCTTTTTTGTGTCACTCATGTGTGTTTGTCTCAAGGCACCCAAAAAGCGATTGTTGGACGAAACCTACGGCCAGCCACCATTCGAAGACAACAATCCTAACGTTCTGAGTCAGCATGGTCTTCATAATTCTGGTATTATGTTTCTCGATGGCAATCAGCGGCAACAATCCGGAGTTGATCTAGAGTCGTCACACTTGGATGGCGGGGCCGACCATGCTTTTCAAGAAAGTTTCCCTCGCCAGAGCGATGTTTATGTTATTGATGAAACTACTCATTATCCAGACTATCCGATCAATGACTTTGACTCGTTCAGCGCGCGGAGCGGAAAAAGCATGCGCAGCAACAGAAGCAACAGAAGTAGCCTCGGAGGACGCCGGCGCAGCAATCGACAGCGTTCCCTGGAGTTGACAAGAGTGCACTCGGAATGTTCCAGTGAAGGTCAAACTCTCAGTAGTAAGGGATCTCGTCGTAGAGATAGTCGATCCGTGAGTAGCCGTGATGGTAGAGAAATGAAAGCTTTGCGGCGACTACCGGAGGATAGACGCGACGATGTTGCAGGCGAGACGTCGAGTTTGTCTGTGACGAAATCATTGTATGATGATCGCGTGTCAGCAGCCGAGATAAGCTTTCGGCGCGCGGAGAGACAGAGAATATCGGAAAGTCGCATGTCTAAAATTGTATTGTTGGAACAAAAAGCAATTGCTGAAAACACCGACTTGATTGATAAATTTGTCGAAGAGCTTGACAAATCGTTTCAAGAAGAGGAGAGGGCGGACCTCCATGGTGTAGGAGCTCTGGATATGTCATCTACACTTCCAACGAGGAGCAGCAACATGATTGTGGAGGCATAGACCTTTACAACCAGCCAACTGATTCATAAATCGACAAAAATGAAAAATTGCAAGCACATGCATCTTGCCAATCAGCCCACAACTTCCAAGCTAGTGATTAGTTTCTGGACGTGCAAGCTAAGTAGCCACGATAAAATTCATGACAACTGTACTATTTTCAAATAAATAGGTTCATTTTCCTGAATGTTGCTTCCGGTCTTGGCCTCCTGCAAGAACTGCAACTGCAGTCTGAAGATATCTGTATTCTGCTTGAAAGAAAATTCTTTCACGTTTCCCCATTTCGTTCTGTTCTTCCCTTTTAACTGTCTACACAATAAACTGGTGTAAATTAAAGGCCATTTTTGGTGGCTGCTGTTGTTTGCCTTGATTTCCAATTGCCAGATCAACGTCTTCCAGTTCTCCTGGTGTCGGACGATGTGAGACACCTAAATCTCCTCCCTTTGCATCCCCCCGTTCGGAAACACCCAGATTCTTTCCCAAGTCTTCATATTCATTGTCGTCGTCAAAATAAGGAGCCGAAGCAGCACCGATAAAATTATTGTTACCTCTATCGCTACCGCCGGCGTCGTCATAATCATCATCATCATCATCATCTTGATATGTACGCCCCCGAACAGATTGTGAGGTCCATTCTCCTTCTTCTGCAGCAGCAGCTCGAAGCGACTGTGCTATCCGAATTGTTTTTCGAGTTTTCTTTTCATCCCAATACAACAACAAGGCCGGTATCAAACCCGCGATTATTCCAATCAGTATACCACCAAAAAAGTAGGCATGTACATCCAAGGACATTGGATCGTACTTTGCACCTTCCTCTTCGGCGGGTGATGGAGACACTGTTGATGGTAGAGGTGGCGGAGATCCTCCTATTGGCGGCGGATCCGTCGTTGTCATGGATGTAGGCGATGTTGTTGTGGCGACGGACGCGGAAATAGTTGTCTCCATTGGAGGTGCACTAATTGGGGATGGTGGTGATGGTGGTGGTACCATTTGACTGACATTGAACGGCATGCCATCACAATTCAAAAACCACAAGCATTCTCGTGCATCACGACAGGGCGCACAAAATTGACAGGCCAATGGTGTCATCGTGGCATTATTTTGTGGAAAGGCTTCACAAATGGCTGACAATAAATGTTCGACATCCCATACACCGGAATAGGACATCGTTTCTTCTCCAATAAATAATTGTGGCAGATTCGATACTGTAAATGGTAATCTTTGTTGTGCATGAATTCTATCCAATTGGGATTGTAATTTGGTATTGACTCTATCTTCTTCCAATCCACCGGAATCATCCATACATTGCAAAACATCTGTCCAATTGGTGTGTTCCACAGTTGACAAGGCCCGCTGTGAACACTCTGCAACGTCAATGGGGTACTGCAACGTATGACAAGAAAATTCTTCAAAGGCATCTAAATATTCCCAATGATGCAAATCAGTAGTATGGTACAATTCATTGATACATAATCGTCGTAAGGTTTCCTCTACAACCATCTTGTTGTTGCTGTTGCTGGTCGACAACGGAACATCATTATCATTATCATCATCATCATCATCATCATTATGTTGCGTCGTCGTGATCGACGGCGATAGTGGTGGTGGTTGTGGAGCACAATATCGTCCATGATTGGTACACTGTTCTTCACATATGGAAGAATTGACTTCCTGTTCTTGAGGCTGTCCAGTAGTAGCATTATTGATTACATAATATTGACGACAACCGGTAATCTGTTGTGATGGTTGTTGTTGTTGTTGCGTTTGCGTTCCTCCATACGAAACATCGAATCCATCCACAATATAATAATAGGCTGTGACATAAATAATTTGATTCTGTGCACGCATACGATGAACAATACCTCGTAGTAAATGCCATAATGGATTATGCCAATGAGTAATGGTCGTAATGACTTGTATTTTGAGAGGATATGGAATCGCTTTGATTTCTTCCAGCAACAAGGATTCAGCTTCGGGCGGAAATGGAACGTAGGTATCACGTGTTTCATTATTGTACCAGTAAGTTCTGGTAGTAGTTTGTATTTGAAGACCTGGAGGCAATAATAATGAGTGTTCTTCTTGTTCTTGCTGAGGATTGGAAGAATATGTCGGTGCTTCTTGGGCCGAGGTAGTCTGAAGGATAGATCCCAGCAAAAGCAGCAGCAACAACAACCCCTTCCAAACAGTCATGTCCGTGATTTTCTTGTCTGTCGACCTGTCGTAGATAGAGATGCCTGTAATGATTTTTCTTTGCAGTGTGTGCTAATTGCTAAATGCTGGAGCTGATGACTGGATCACTCAATGCAGTATTGAATGTATGGAGATGAGAGCAGGGAAATCACTATTGGTAGATACAAACAGAATGAAAAGTAATAGAAACGTGAAAAAGCGACTTGAGAATTGAATTGTCGCTTATTACTACTTCTCGTATTATTATTTTTTGACGAATGAATTCGGGAATTCGGTCACATGGCGATGGATGGTTTGATCAGACAAATAGATACTAGGCTAGTCTACGGTCTACTGTCTACTGTCATCATGAATAATTTAATTAGACTTTATGCCACCATTTAATTATTAGCGCTGAGGTTACATTGTTCACATTATCCCTACCTGGTAGACTGGTCTACTGTATTCTCAAGTTCTTCTTTATTTGTTTCAAGTTAAACTACTAGTAGTACTCCGAGTAGACGAGTAGACTAGCTAGCTAGGGTCTACTCGGGTACTACTATTATTTTAGTAGTTTCGACCAAACTTGTTGGAAAACACCGAAGTATTTTGAGTAGTCTACTAGTCTAGTAGACTGGTGGTGCCAAATATTACGAGTACAGTACTACTATCATGATGAAGCTCACTCTATCCCCCTACTACACGCGTTAGCTATATGGTTGAATAAAACCGATGAATACAAACGACAAAAGCCCCCACGCCTACGAGTATTATTTAACTAGTAGCTACAGTAGTAGCTACTGCTACTTTTAAATAAATAAACCAAGACAGGAACGCCGCTCCTCGTTTTGCCAACTCCTCCCTAGGATTCCTTGTCGTGTCATTCTGGTCGAAACTCCTCTCGGACAAAATATGATTTGAAAGAAGATGCTAATCCTGACAATGTTGATAAAAGAGGACCGTCAAAAATGAAGATTCATTACTCAAATCGGAGGATGAGCAGGTGCAGGAACAACATTATTTGCCAGTTGTAGACAAAGGCATGATGAACTGATCTATTTTTTATAACCAAGTAACTAAGTAGACTGGTAGTCTACTGTAGTACTGCTACTACTCGCTAGTAGCTACAGTAGCTAGTACTCGAGTAGTACTCCGAGTACGAAGCAAATTCAGGGGAAAAACATGAGGGTTGGGGTTCCTAATATTCAAAGAGAATATCCATTCATTTTTCATTTTACTCGAGGAGTAGTCTAGTCTACATCAGTAGTAGTCTAATTGTTGTGTACATTAATTATCCAGACAGCGCTACCGACTGGAACGAACACAACGTAAAGTAATAACATCATCCACAGACCTATTATCTTGTATCCAATATTATCATCTTTCGATAATTTATTTGTTCATTGGGTCTCCTGCTTTCCTGTATCGATTTGTATCAGTGTCTACTACAAATAAATTTCAACAAGACTGAGTAAACAAAACGACGTACAGACGACGATCCCACATACCAGGTACCCTTCCTCAACAATTAAAAAAAAGTAAAAGTTCCCACTCCAATACTAACTAGACGAGTACACAAAGTTTTCAACATTATTTTCATCATGTCGAACAGCAAACAACTCGGAGGCATTAAGGGTTTTTTGTCAAGAGCCTATCAATCCGTGGAGACACTCGGGACCAAGGGTGGAATCTATGCTTTATCCACAGGATTGTGGGCGGCTCAAAAAGCAGGCAATTTAGGTTTCTATATTGCCACAACGGCCATGGTAACCTTTGTCCCACTCATGTTTGAAATTGCTCGAGAACGACAGGTACGAGATATAAACTATATGTGTGTGTTGCGTGTTTGTTCTTTTACGTGCGTTTGTTTTTTTAGTTGTTGTTGAATGAAACATGAAACGTTGCAAAACCCTCCTCGCCTCATCACTCTCTGTCTCTCCTTCCTTTTTTATCACAGTCGCTGGATATGGAAAAATCTGTGGTGAAAGACTTTCGAAATCAGGGATTTGGTGATCGTCAATTAGCAGAAATGGGCTTTACTCAGGCAGCCATTCATGAACCTAGTGTCGCCAAGTCCGGTTAAGAGCGTTTGGCTTTTGGCGTCGACAATGCAGATAATTATTGTCACGAAGCTTGTATTTGGTGGACTACTCCGTGTCTTGCTTCGACAGCACAATCACACTTCAAAGCAAGCCTTTACTTGGTCATTGTATATCTACATTCTACACATATATTGAGCAAAACTTTACGAGCTTGATTGCGACAAAAATTTAAATAGCTAGACCCAGCACAATCGTGCACAGGAAAAATGCAAATAGGAAGAAAATTGCACTACTTATACATACTAGACGCACTGAAGTGCGATAGACGTTGCTATCAATAACTCAATTCAGTGGACTCTTGCGTGGCTCTCGGTTAGCAGTAGGAGATTCATTTCTCGTCTTTGTGCTGCCAAATGTACTGCTGTACGCGGTGGAAAAACACAAAACCGAATCAAGCTTTTAGAAAATAGTCTTTCGTTGAATCCACCCCGACGCTTCACATAGAGACCGTAGTCCGCCTTGGTCCCACCGTCTCAGTAGTATAACATGCAGCTGTCTAGCCTTCCATGCTCTTCGTTCACCATCGCACCTGTCGAATACGACTGATGGTTGACTGAAATAATCTTCAGCGTCGGTGATTCTTATTGCGTCGGTGTTCTCAGAGAAAACGACCTATGTGTACAATCTTTCGATGTTGAGTTTGCCATGATTCTGACTCACGAAAACCGTCTTCATTCACGTCTTTCTTCTCTTCTATCAGGTCACTGCTACTCCGCCGAAACAAAGTTGCCCTCTGGCTGTTATTACTGCCACCGTTGCTGCCACCAGAATTTCTCCCTTGTCTCGAAAACCCAGCAGGTTTCAGACGTTGTATCTCTCGGTACTTGGCAAAGAAAAATCTGGCTTGTTTTGCCTCTCCAAGGACAATGATTTCTGCCACCATCTTTTTCTTTTCCAACTTTTCTGCTAGAATTTCTACCATGGCTGTTTTAAGCTTCTTTTGAACGAGTTTGGGCAAGTAGCCTTCTTCTACCCATTGTTGATTATTGGTACCGATAAGACCGAGACCGAACCCAACAAAAGACCCCATCTCAAAAAAGCCTGCTCCGGAGTCTTCTTTTTTTGTGGATTGGGCCAAGAGGACAGCATCCACTTTGATGACTTGAATCTGAAAAACAACGTACGGACCTTTTTTGATGGATGCAATCAAACAGGTAAGTCGCATTTGCTATCACCTTTTACCGGCAAATCAACCAAGCTTGAAACATATTATTGTAATAACGTACCCTCTCGAAAGACTTCTTCGGCTGCCAAGGTGATTCCTTCTTCTTTTACCTTGTCCATGATTTTCTGTGGAATCTTTTCTCCCAACATGGAAGCAATCATGGGTGGCGAAGCAATTCCACTCGCCGCCCGAGCCGCAAAACCTTTGAGAGATTTGGGCATATTCTTCTTGAATCGTTGCGTTACTTTTTCCTCCACAGCTGCAGTGGCATCTTTGACTGTTTGTACATGATTGTATTGGGGGTTTTAGAGGGACGCGGTACAAATACGAAGTGAGTCGCAATGCATGATAGTGAATAAAATACTACTCCAAATAATTTTTTTGTTTACAAACGTACTTACCAACAATGTTGAGAAAGAGAACCTTTGGCTCTTTCCCAGAGAGATTCAAAACCTCTTGACTTGTCATGGTGCTCATCTCGCCGACCAAGACAGTTTGCTTTGTAGAGCCAACGCAGCTCCCAAGTGAAGAAAAAGGCAGTGTTCTGAACTCCGAGCTCTATAAGGATAGAGAAATAGTAAAGTCCTGGGATCCTGGGATCACAGATCACAAGCTATGCTGTATTCGAACACAAGACTGTTTACTCCTAGGTGTGAAAACGAAATTCTTTGTTTATGATACGAAATTTCTGAGCTGCAGTCGGTCACAGGTGTACCAATTTTTGTTGTTCGTAGTGCATCGGGTCTTTGTTATTCCGCCGACAAAAGCACATGCATAATTATTGTTGGTGGATTAAAGTGGAGCAAGTTTTCACCGAGATAAAGACCCTCATCCGTTGAATGATATTTTGGATCATACAAACTGCCCGGGTAACCCAAAACGAATCCAATTCTACTAATTGAACGCCTGCTCGCTCGTGTTATCGATACTGATGCCGGTATGCTTTTAAAGATCGAGTAGCAAATCATAGATGCTTTTGTACAAATCCTGAACAGGGGGGGGGGGGAGCTGGTACGATAGAATCAAAATAATGTTCATACATACTTCAAAGAGCTAATAATATTTTTATTTCATTTTTGCCATTGCTGAGAAACAAACTGTCCTTGCAAAAGAGTATGCATTTAATTCTACTGGTAAAACACAAGACTAACTTGCAAAAGGCTCTGCTCAGAACAGATTCTGAACAGTCCATTACTCTATTTTACTTCCAGACAAGCTGAAACAGAAAACTGGCAAAAAATAAAATATTTCAATTTTATTCAACTCTAGCAAAGGGGTGGTTCTACTTATACCCAATTTCTTGGATGTCTACATACCTCCAAAAATTCAGCCTCGGGAGAACCCTCTTCCGGGATAGCATTGTATTCCCATCTGGCAGTTTCAGGAAGACTCATTAAAATACTTTCAATTCGCCCCCCCGTCTTGAGTCCAAAAACAGTTCCTCGGTCATAGACCAAGTTGAATTCAACGTAACGTCCACGACGCATCAATTGCCATTCCTTTTGCTTCTCAGTGTAGGGATCATTCTTGTGTTCCTCTACAATGGGCCCATACGCATTGATAACATTGTTCAAGCACTCCTTACTGAATTCAAAATGTTCCTCCGGATCCTTATCATTTTGGTCATCAAAGAAAATTCCACCAAATCCGCGAGTTTCATTGCGATGAGAAATGACAAAGTATCGGTCAGCCCAGGCCTTAAATTCTTCGTAATAATTGGGGTCGTGCTTGTCGCAAATCTCCTTGTAGGTTCCATGAAAATGTTTCATGTCTTTCTCGTTAATGTACGACGGAGTAATGTCCGTACCACCTCCAAACCACCACACACCTCCATCCGTTTCAAAGTATCGGTAATTGAAATGCATCGTCGGAGCGAAGGGATTCTTGGGATGCATGACACTGCTCAGTCCACAAGCGAAGAAGGGCACGCGTTCACCGGGAGCCATGCCCTTGGCCCGATCGACTCCGCGTTCGGTAGCAGCCTGAAGAGCCTCCTGCGGCATGGATCCGTACACGACACTCAAATTCACTCCCGCCTTTTCGAAAACCTTTCCGCCGGCCAAGACACGGGAGATACCACCTCCACCATTTTCTCGGGTCCAGCAATCTTGTTGAAATTTGCCTTCGCCATCAATCTCTTCGATGGCCCTTGTGATTGATATTTGTGCATCGCGACACATTTTTTCGAATTTGGCACGCATGGGATGGTTTCCTTCGATACCACCGTCCATTTCTCGAACGAGCGTGCTGGGGGCTTCATCCTATTTTTTTTTTTTTGCGTTATTATTTCATTGCATTATATTATTATACGCGTGTATTTGAAGGGAAGCAAAACGTAATTTTGTGAGCCGAAATTAAAAAGCAAACAAATTTGATTGTAGCAGTTGGTCTTGTCCTCTTTGTGGATGCCATATTGAATCGCCTTTTTTGAAAAACAATTTTTTACAACATTATTTTGTTTGTTGTTTGTCGTTTTTGTTGAACTTACAATAGCTTGATGAGTATCCCATCCAATGTTTACGGGTGGAGCATCCTTTCCAATCTTTTTGCCTTCGGTCTTTTCCTTGGTAGAATAAAGTTCTCCACCTCGGAAAGCAAGAGGTGATTGGGGTGCGAAGGCATCCACTGTGGTGGTGGTCGTGGTGGTGGCACACAACGAAAGGAGCGAAAAGAGGAAGGCAGCCGTGGAAATCTTCATGTTGTTAGAATTATTGGTAAAATACATTGCGTGGATAATATTATCAATTCTACTTCGTAGATACTGTAAACTGCATCTACAAATGAATTGTGGACCGATTCAAACAACGCGAGGTTACAAGATGCCGATCAGCCTTCTCTACTACTACTACTACTACTACTAGACTCGTGAGCTAGTAGTCTATTCTCTTGAGTATCAGGTAGAGTACCTGGTAGTAGACCAGAGTAGTAAACAAGCCTTCGCACGTATCCTTCATCAAACCTCCTTTTTCATGTTCGTTTCCTCTGACTTCAACATGTCCAGAGGTTCAACTTGTAGCGGACCCATTCGATTCATTTTGAAATAGCGACACCTGGAAGTTCAGAGTTGAAAATAAAAGCCCAGCTGAACGTTGAAAGTCTTGCCACCTCATTTCGTCATTTTCTGGTTGACGAGTGATAATGAGCAGGAAAACAGAAAACGACCACCAACAAAAGTATTCCACGCAAATACAGCTCTCGAGTACAATAATAATATTATTTCTCTCACGTTTCACGTTTTGTGCACAAACAACGCACCATTAAAGCCAGCAACAACATTACCAAAACTATAACACCGACAATAGCTAGTTCAAATCATGGCAGATAACTGGGATGACAGTGATGATGATTGGGACGCCAATGATGATGAAATTGACGCCAAGTTGGGTTTGACCAAGAAGCAAGCCGAGACGGCTGGTGTTGCGGAGTTTGATGACGAGAAAGACCTGGCACTGGCAGAAAAGGCCGCAGCCGAAAAGGCACGACAAGCCGAGCTCAAATCAAAGGGAAAAGCTTTGGCAGCAAGGAAACAAGCCGAACTGGACAAAGAGGAAGAATTAGAATTGGCTCGACGAGCCATGGAACTCGAAGCCGAAGCCGAGGCCAATATGACACCAGATGAACTTCGGAAATTTAAGCGAATGCAAATTGAACAGGCGGATAATGCCTTGACCGATGATTTGTTTGGAGGCGTTGAGGCCGTTAAGGGAGCAGCAGCGGCAGCAGGTAGTAGTACTGGAAAAGGAACAGATAAACTGGTCTTGAAGGATTTGCCATCGCATCTCAAACATGCACGAAAGGTGGCCAACGCCATGCGGGTACGTCATGGCATGACTACATTGCGAATATTGTTTCGTTGATTGACTGCTCTTTTGTTGTGTATTCTGGTTTGTTCTGAATTGGCAGTATGTGCTAGCGTTTTCAAGAATGACTTTTTCGTGATTGTTCAATGATTTCAATTACCATGTACCAATCTCCACGATCTAACCAACCTATACATATACATATACATACACATATGCATACACACACACACAAACACATACGTGCTACAAAAACAAACAGGATCACGGAAAAATTTACTGGACCAAAGCTTTGATCGATGAATTGATCAAGGAATCTGCGGATACGTTGGACGTGGATGCCCTGGCGGATATCGTCAAGACGTGCAACGTTTTGAAGAACGATAAAATGCAAGCGGCGAAACGAAAAGTCAAGGGACAGGCACAAAAGGCTCAAGCCAAACGTGACAAGCAAAAAGAAATGGATGCACAGAAAAAGCAGGCAGAGCTCTTTGGTGATAGCAATCAATACGACGCGTACGATCAAATTGGAGAAGAGTACGAAGATGCCTTTTTCTAAAACAAAAAAGAACCATTTTTCATAGAGAGAAGGAGGAAATGGAAATGTCTTTCTTTTCATAACAGTGTTGTCAGTCAATCAGCAAAAATTTATATGATAGCAATAGCATCGAAGAGATATCGTCTGTGAGAGATGTCAGTATACAGCTGTCGCCTTTTGAAAAGTACAGGACGATTTGTCTCTTGTAACTTGGTGCTAAACATATCAAACTGGTGCTGTGAAAAGTACAGTATAATTATTATTACTGTAATTTGATGCTAAATAATGTACCGAACTGTAGTACATCGTTCGCGATTGTGTCGACACAGGAGCTACCGTACGTTATTAGCAGTCAGCAGCGGCAATACTAACTACGTACTCTACTACTTACTACCACTAGCTAGTAGAGTAATACTACTAGCTAGTAGTACAGTACTAGCTAGAAGTAGTACAGTATCTACTAGTACTAGTAGTACTAGAAGTAGTACCTGGTAGTCTAGTAGCGCGCTACTAGTAGTAGTACCTGGAAGAGACGGTACTATCTACTTTAGAGTAGTGTGAGAGGCATACTCCAGTTTTCAATTAGGAGAGTTTAGAAAAATATTTAGGAGAGTTTTAGGAGAGTTTAATTAGGAGATTTTC